>OICV01000425.1_pt1 | contig 19583 bp, 18 predicted proteins | sample 1581361 | NCBI WGS metagenome assembly OICV01 (sample SAMEA3882551, study PRJEB24775) | human gut metagenome | biome: human-associated habitat; feature: intestine environment; material: feces | place: Netherlands | collected 2009/2010 | reverse complement strand
CAGCCGAGCGCGGTCTGACCGTGATGTCCCACGCAGAGGACCGCGAGATCAGCCCGTGGGATTACCGCCTGGCCGAAAACATTGAGACGGTGCGCAACTGCCACCTGGCCGAATATTACGGCACCCGCCTGCATATGTGCCATGTTTCCACCAAAGAATCTGTGGATATGGTGCGCCAGAGCCGCCGCCGCGGTGCAATGGTCAGCTGCGAAGTGACCCCGCACCACCTGTGGTTCGATGATTCCCGCCTGCAGTATAAGGTCAACCCACCCATCCGCAAGGCGGACGATGTGGCCGCCCTGGTGACGGCAATTAAGGATGGCACAGTCAGCTGCATCGGCACCGACCATGCCCCCCACAGCGCCGAGGATAAGGCCAAGGGCGCTGCCGGTATGGTTGGGCTGGAAACCGCCTTTGCCGTGTGCTACACCAAATTGTGCCGCATGGAGGGCTTGCCGCTGGAAATGCTGAGCTTTTTGATGAGCTCCGGCCCCGCTCAGGTGCTTGGCCTGGATGAGCATAAGGGCCGCCTGGTGCCCGGCTTTGATGCCGATATTGTTCTGGTGGATACCGACCACATGTTTACCGTACATGCGGACGAGCTGCACAGTAAGAGCAAAAACTGCCCCTATGACGGCGAAAGCTTCTATGGCCAGGTCATGATGACCATCAAGGGTGGCAAAGTGACCTACCAGAAAGATAAACAGTAACCCGCAGAAAAGTTTGAACGTGCTTTTTTGATACAGAAAACGGAGGAACAGCAATGACCAACATGGATAAACTGTATGCCAGCGTGGCAGCCAACGGCCCGGTGTGCGTGGGTCTGGATACCGAGTTTAGCTACCTGCCCGCCGATGTGGTGGACTACACCAAGACTGCCGGTGAAAATGTGGTGGAATTCAACCGCCGCATTATTGAAGCCACCAAGGCTTCCGCAGGCTGCTACAAGGTTCAGATCGCTTATTATGAATCCCTTGGTCTGGATGGCATGCGCGCTTACGCCGAAACCCTGAAGATGGTGCGCACCACCGGCCTGCCGGTCATTGCCGGTGTGACCCTCCGGCCGGGGCTGGCCGGAGAGGTGCGCATCCACGGCGGCGAGGGGGTGGGCCGGGTGACGAAGCCCGGCCTCGACCAGCCGGTGGGCGAAGCCGCCATCAACCACGTCCCCCGGGCCATGATAAAGGAGGCGCTGGAAAAGGAGGCGGAGTCTGCCGGATATGCGGGCGGCTTCGATGTCACCATCTCCATCGAGGGCGGGGCCGAGACAGCCAAGCGCACCTTCAACCCCCATATGGGCGTGGAAGGCGGCCTCAGCGTCCTCGGCACCAGCGGCATCGTCGAGCCGATGAGCCAGCAGGCCATCCTCGACACCATCCAGCTGGAGATGGGGCAGGCCGCGCTTCGGGCAGGGACGCCCCGGCGGCTCATCCTCGCCCCGGGCAACTACGGGCTGGACTACCTCCACGAGAATCTGCCGACCCTGAAGTGCATCCCGGTGGTCAAGACCTCGAACTTCATCGGCGATGCGCTGGATATGGCGGCGGCGTCAAAATTCGAGCAGGTGGTGCTGGTGGGCCACATCGGCAAGCTGGTCAAGCTGGCGGGCGGCGTCATGAACACCCACTCCCGCACGGCGGACTGCCGCACCGAGCTGCTCTGCGCCCACGCCGCTCTCTGCGGCGCGTCCCGGGATGTCTGCGCGTCCCTGATGGGCGCCGCCACCACCGACGCCTGCATGGAGATATTGGACAAGGCAGAGCTGAGAGAGCCGGTCCTGTCGAGCCTGCTGGACGCCATCCAGCTCCACCTCGACCGCCGCGCCGCCGGGGCGTTCCGGGTGGGCGCGGTGCTCTTCTCCAACCAATACGGCCCGCTGGGCCAGACCAAGACTGCAAAGGAGCTGCTGGACGAATGGAAAAACGGATCGGCGTCTTGTACGGCGTCAGTGTAGGCCCGGGCGACCCGGAGCTGATGACCCTGAAGGCGGTCCGCTGCCTCGAAAAATGCCCGGTCATCGCCGCACCCCAGACCGCCGGAGGCCGGATGCTGGCGCTGGACATCGCCCGGGGCGCGGTCGGGCTGGACGGCAAGACCATCCTGCCCCTGCGCTTTGCCATGAGCCGCGACCCGGAGATGCTGCGCGCCTCCCATGAGGAGGCCGCCCGGGCGGTGAAAGAGTATCTGAATGCCGGGCAGGACGTCGCCATGCTCAACCTCGGCGATGTCTCGGTCTATGCCACCTTCGGCTATTTGCAGGAGATCTTAGAGGCGGAGGGCTATAAGACCGTGAGGATCCCCGGGGTGCCAAGCTTCTGCGCTGCCGCGGCCCGGCTGGGCCAGCCCCTGACGGGCGGGATGGAAGCGCCTCTGACCATCGCCCCGGGATGTCACGCGGCCGAGGTACTGGCCGCACCGGGGACGAAGGTGCTGATGAAATCGGGCCGTCAGCTGCCGGAGACGCTAGCCGCACTGGCCGAAGCCGGGCTTCTGGGCCGCAGCGCGATGGTCTGCAACTGCGGCCTGCCGGACGAGGAGGTCTGGCCCGACCTGTCTGCCTGCGATGCCAGCCGTCCGGCGGGCTATTTTGCAACGATCTTAGTAAAGGAAAGGTAACGGATATGGTTCATTTTGTGGGAGCGGGGCCGGGTGCCCCCGACCTCATCACCCGTCGGGGCGCGGCCCTGCTGGCCGATGCCGACTGCATCATCTATGCGGGCAGCCTCGTCAACCCGGCCCTGCTGGGTCTGGCAAAGCCCGGCTGCGCCATCTACAACAGCGCCGAGATGACGCTGGAACAGGTGCTGGATACCATCCGCGCTGCGGAGCAGGCAGGCGGCACCACCGTCCGCCTCCACACCGGCGACCCCTGCCTTTACGGTGCCATCCGGGAGCAGATGGATGCGCTGGACGCCGACGGCATCCCCTACGATGACACCCCGGGCGTGTCCAGCTTCTGCGGCGCAGCGGCGGCGCTCTGTGCCGAGTACACCCTGCCCAATGTGAGCCAGACCGTCATCATCACTCGGATGGAGGGCCGCACCCCCGTCCCCGAGGCCGAGCAGCTGGCAAAGCTGGCCGCGCATGGGGCCACCATGGTCATCTTCCTCTCCATCGGGCTGGTGGACAAGGTCCAGCAGGCCCTCCTTTCCAGCGGAGGCTACCGCTCCGACACCCCCGCCGCAGTGGTGTATAAGGCCACATGGCCGGAGCAGAAGGTGGTGCGGTGCACCGTCTCCACGCTGGCCGAGGAGACCCGCAAAAACGGCATCACCAAGACGGCCCTCATCGTCGTGGGCGATTTTCTGGGGCGGGATTACGACCGCAGCAAGCTCTACGACCCTGCCTTTACCACCGAGTTCCGGCAGGGAACGGAGGCTGGAAAATGAGCTGTGCATATCTGGCCTTTACAGCAAGGGGCGAGGCGCTGGCCCGTCGGCTGGCGGAGGCCCTGCCCGGCAGCGTGAGCCGCTGCGGCGGGAAAGTGACCCTGAGGGGCTGGACGGCGGAGCACTTTGCACAGAACGAGGCGCTTATTTTTGTAGGAGCTGTGGGCATCGCCGTCCGGGCCGTCGCGCCTTTTTGCAAAAGCAAGGCCAGCGACCCGGCGGTGGTGGCTGTGGACGAGGGCGGGCAGTTCGCCGTGCCCCTGTTGTCGGGCCATCTGGGGGGCGCGAATGCGCTGGCCCGGGCGCTGGCGGAGGTCTGCGGCGCGGTGCCGGTCATCACGACGGCCACTGACGTTAACGGCCTTTTTGCCGTAGACCTCTGGGCCAAGGCGCAGGGCTGCGCCCTCCTTGAGCCGGAGCGCATCAAGCGCGTCAGCGGTGCCCTGTTGGCCGGACAGACCGTCCGGTACTGGTCGGCGTGGCCAGTGACGGGGGAGGCCCCCGCCGGGGTGGAGCGGGCCGGGACGCCCGAGGCCGCCGATTTCGCCCTCACTCTCACGCCGGAGGGCGGGGCGCTCCACCTCGTGCCCCCCATCGGAGTGCTGGGCGTGGGGTGCCGCCGGGGAACGACGGCAGAGCGGCTGGAAGAGGCGTTCTCGGCCTTCTGTGCCTCGTCGGGCCTCAGCCCGGCGGCAGTCTCGGCGGCTGCCAGCATCGACCTGAAAAAAGAGGAGCCGGGGCTTGCACAGTTCTGCGAAGCTCACGGCTGGCCCATCACATTCTATTCGGCAGACCAGCTGCGGGCCGTGCCGGGGCAGTTCACCCCCTCGGCCTTCGTGGCCGGTGTCACCGGCGTGGACAACGTCTGCGAGCGGGCGGCGGTAAAAGCCTCGGGCGGGGCGCTCCTGCTGCCCAAGACAGCGGGCGGCGGCGTGACGCTGGCGCTGGCCGTCCGCCCCTTTGCACCCGATTGGAGGACAGAGCAATGAGTGAGAACCGAAAGACCGTGTTCGTCGTGGGGCTTGGCCCCGGCGGCGGACAGTTTCTGACCGTGCAGGCGCAGAGCGCCTTGCAGCAGGCCGAGGTGTTGTGCGGCTATACGGTCTACATCGACCTTGTGCGCCCCCTCTACCCGGAAAAGGAGTGCTACGCCACCGGCATGACCCGGGAGCTTGACCGCTGCCGCTGGGCGCTGGATACCGCCCGGGCAGGCCGGGACGTGGCGCTGGTCTGCTCCGGCGATGCCGGGGTCTACGGCATGGCAAGCCCTCTTCTGGAGCTGGCCGAGGCGTATCCGGATGTTGATGTGGAGGTCGTGCCCGGCCTGACCGCCGCCCTCAGCGGCGGGGCGGTGCTGGGGGCGCCGCTGGCCCACGATTTCTGCGTCCTCTCTCTGTCCGACCGCCTCACGCCGTGGGAGGTCATCGAAAAGCGTCTGGCCTGCGCGGCGCAGGGCGATTTTGCGCTGGCGCTGTACAATCCCTCCTCCAAGGGCCGCCCCGACTACCTGCGCCGGGCTGTGGACATCCTGCTGGCCCACGGCAAGGCCCCCGACACCCTCTGCGGCTGGGTGAGGAACATCGGCCGGGAAGGACAGGAAAAGCAGCTCCTGCCTCTCAGCCAGCTCCGGGACACCGAGGTGGATATGTTCACCACCGTCTTTGTGGGCAACACGGCCACCCGTGCGCTGAACGGGCGGATGGTCACGCCGCGGGGGTATCGCCGATGAGAGTGGTCCTGTTCAGCGGTACCACCGAGGGGCGGGAGCTTTCCCGTCGGCTGGCAGAGCTTGGCCTTGAAGTCGTCGTCAGCGTGGCTACCCCGCTGGGGCAGGAAGAGCAGGGGAGCGCCCCCGGCGTCACCGTCCGGTGCGGACGGCTCCTGCCCGATGAGATGGCCGCTCTCCTGAAGGGCGCTGCCCTCTGCATCGACGCCACCCACCCCTACGCAGTGGAGGCGACGAAGAACATCCGGGCGGCGGCAGAGTCTGCGGGGGTTGGGTATCTCCGCCTCCTCCGCCCGGCCAGCCCCCTGCCGGAGGGCTGTCTTGTCTTCGGGAGCGCAGGGCAGGCGGCAGAGGCGCTGGCGCAAAAGGAAGGAAACCTTCTGCTGGCCACCGGGGCCAAAGAGCTGCCTCAGTTTGCGGCCATCCCGCCCCAGCGGCTCTATCCCCGCGTCCTGCCCACGCTGGAAAGCATCGCAGCCTGTGAGGCGGCGGGCATCCCCCACCGCAACATCATCGCCATGCAGGGGCCGTTCAGCTTCGCGCTCAATCAGGCGATGATGGAGCAGTTCCATATCCGCTGGCTGGTCACGAAAGACGGCGGCGCAGCGGGCGGATTCGACGAAAAAGCCGCTGCTGCCGCCGCCGCGGGGGCGCAGCTGGTGGTCATCCGCCGCCCGCCCGAGCAGGGCGAGACGGCGGATGAGGTGCTGAAACGCTGCAAGGAGATGATAAGATGAACGTGACACTCATCGGCATGGGTTCCGGCCAGCCCGAGAGCCTGACCCTCCAGAGTCTGGCCGCGCTGCGGCAGGCCGACCTTATCCTTGGCGCGCGGCGTCTGCTGGCGGCTCTGCCCGCCGGCTGCACCGCCAACCGTGCCGCTGCCTACCGCGCCGACGAGGTGGCGGAGCTTCTGCACACCTCCGGCGCAGAGAACGCCGTGCTGGTCTACAGCGGCGACACCGGCTTTTACTCCGGCGCAGCCGCGCTGCTGGATAAGCTTTCGGCTCTCGGCATCCGCGCCCGGGTGCTGCCGGGCCTTTCCAGCGTCCAGCTCCTTGCGGCGGCGCTGGGCCGTCCGTGGCAGGACTGGAATCTCGTCTCGGCCCATGGCCGCGCCTGCGACCCGGTGGCCGAGTGTATGCAGGGCAGGCCCGCCTTTTTCCTCACCGGCGGCAGTGAAGACCCTGCCACCCTCTGCGCCCAGCTGGCGGCGGAGGGCTTCGGCGAGGTGGAGGCTGTCGTGGGCCAGTGCCTCGGCACGCCGGAAGAGAAGCTCTTCCGGGGCAGGGTGCAGGAGCTGGCGGCGGGCCGCTTCGACAGCCTGAGCGTCCTCCTCGTGGAGGCCGCAGAGGTGCGGCCCCGCCGCACGCCGGGCCTGCCGGATGAAGCGTTCGAGCGGGGCAGTGTCCCCATGACCAAGCAGGAGGTGCGGGCTGCTGTGCTGGCAAAGCTGGCTGTCCGCCCGGAGGACATCCTGTGGGACGTGGGGGCCGGGACGGGCAGTGTCAGCGTGGAGCTGGCGCTGGCTGCGCCCCGGGGCAGGGTCTACGCGGTGGAGTGCGACCCGGAGGGCTGCGCCCTCATCCGGGCCAACCGCCAGAGATTCCTCGCCCGCAACCTGACCCTCGTGGAGGGGCTTGCCCCCGCCGCGCTGGCCGACCTGCCCGCGCCGGACGCCGTCTTTATCGGCGGCAGCAAGGGCAGCCTCGCCGCCATCGTGGACGCTGCGCTGGAAAAGAACCCTGCCGCCCGCATCTGCGCGTCGGCCATCGCCCTCGAGACCCTCTCGGCGGCGGTGGCTGCGCTGACGGCCCGGGGCCGGACGGTGCAGGTGAGCCAGATCGCCGTCAGCCGGGCCAGAGCCGTGGGCGGGCTGCACCTCATGATGGCCCAGAACCCCATTTACCTCATCACGGGAGAATGACCATGATCCAATTTCTGCTGGCGGCACCCCGCTCGGGCAGCGGCAAGACCACCATGACCTGCGCCCTCCTGATGGCGCTCAAGCGGCGGGGCTACACGCCCTGCGCTTTCAAGAGCGGGCCGGACTACATCGACCCCATGTTCCACCGGGCGGTGCTAGGGGTGGAGAGCCACAACCTCGACCTCTTTTTCTCCCCGCCCGAAACGGTGCGCGCCCTCTACGCGAAGGGAGCCTCCGGCCACGGCGCGGCGGTCTGTGAGGGGGCGATGGGCTTCTACGATGGCCTCGGCGGTGTGAGCGACAAGGCCAGCGCGTGGCATCTGGCCGACACGCTGGGCCTGCCGGTGCTGCTGGTGGTGGAGCCGAAGGGCCAGAGCCTGACGCTGGCCGCAGAGCTGCGGGGCCTCGAGGGCTTCCGCACCCCCAGCCATCTTGCGGGCATCCTGCTCAACAACTGCACGGCCCGGATGCACGCCCTGCTGGCCCCCATGCTGGAAGCGGAAACGGGCCTGCCGGTGCTGGGTTTCCTGCCCAAGCTCCCGGAGGCCGTCATCGGGAGCCGCCACCTCGGCCTCTATACGGCGGCAGAGGTGGAGGACCTGCAAAAAAAGCTGGCCGCACTGGCCGTAGCGGCGGAGGAGCAGATCGACTGGCCCCGCCTGCTGGCCCTCTGCGAAAAAGAGCCGCTCGCCCTGTCCGGGCAGGCGGAGACACCCCCGGCCCGCGTCCGCATCGCTGTGGCACAGGACGAAGCCTTCTGCTTCACCTATGCCGAGACGCTGGAAGCGCTCCGGGACGCCGGGGCAGAGCCGGTCTTTTTCAGCCCTCTCCGGGACGCAAGCCTGCCGGAGAAGGTCGGCGGGCTGTATCTGCCCGGCGGCTACCCGGAGCTTCATGCCAGAGCACTGAGTGAAAATAACGCGCTTCTGCGCGAGATAAAAAAGAGGGTCGAAGCCGGTCTGCCCACAGTGGCCGAGTGCGGCGGCTTCCTCTATCTGGGGCAGCGACTCACCGACACCGCCGGGCAGAGCTGGCCGATGGCCGGGGTCCTGCCGGGGACGGCGCAGGACGCCGGGCGGCTCGTCCGGTTCGGCTATGCCGAGCTGGGGGCCGAAGAGGACAGTATGCTCTTCCGGGCCGGAGAGCATTTTCCCATCCATGAGTTCCACCACTGGGACTCCACCGCCAACGGCACGGCCCTCACGGCCCACAAGCCGATGGGGGGCACGGAATGGCGGTGCGGATTTGCAAATGAGCATTTCTATGCGGGTTTCCCGCATTTATACTGGGCGGGCACGCCCCTGCCGCAGCGTTTTGCCGCTGCGGCGGAAGCATATAGGAGAGACCATGACTGAGACAGAACTTGCCGCCCTCTGTGCGGCCATCACGCCGCCGGACGAAGCCGCCCGGGCGGCGGCACACGCCCACTGGGCCAGCCTCGCAAAACCGCTGGGCGGGCTGGGGGCACTGGAAACTGTGCTCGAAGACGCCGCGGCCCTTACCGGCAGCGCGAAGCTGGAGTTTTCCCACCGCGCGGTGCTGGTGCTCTGCGCCGACAACGGCGTGGTGGCGCAGGGCGTCAGCCAGACCGACAGCAGCGTGACCCGCGCCGTGGCCGAGAACCTCGCCGCCCGCCGCACCAGCGTCTGCCGGATGGCACAGACCGCCCGGTGCGAGGTGGTGCCGGTGGATATGGGCATCGCGGGCGAGCCTGTGGCGGGCGTCCTCGACTGCCGCATCGCCCCGGGCACGGCGGACTTTACCCTTGGCCCGGCCATGAGCCGGGCGCAGGCTGTGGAAGCGGTCGGACGGGGCATCCGGCTGGTGCAGGAGCAGAAGAAAGCGGGCATCGGCCTGCTGGCCACCGGGGAGATGGGCATTGGCAACACAACAACGTCCAGCGCCGTGGCCGCTGTCCTGCTGGGGCAGCCGGTGGAGCGGATGACAGGACGGGGGGCAGGCCTCTCGGATGCAGGCCTTGCCCGGAAGGTCGATGCCATCCATCGCGGCATCGTCCGGAATCAGCCCGACCCCGCCGACCCGCTGGACGTGATGGCGAAGCTGGGCGGCTTCGACATCGCGGGGCTTTGCGGCGTCTTTCTCGGCGGGGCCTTGGAGGGAGTGCCCGTGCTGGCCGACGGCTTCATCAGCGGAGTGGCGGCGCTCTGCGCCGTCCGGCTCTGCCCGGCGGCGGAAAAAGCGGTCTTTGCCAGCCATTGCTCTACCGAACCGGCCGCGAAGCTGGTGCTGGATGCACTGAACAAAAAAGCCCTCATCACGGCAGGCCTCCATCTGGGCGAGGGCACCGGGGCGGTGGCCGCCATCCCGCTGTGGGACATGGCGCTGGCCGTCTACGATGGCTGCTATTCCTTCGCAGAGGGCGGCATCGATGCCTACACGCCGCAGGGAGGCGCGGGATGCTGACGCTGGTCATCGGCGGCGCAGCCAGCGGAAAGAGCGCCTACGCCGAGAGCCTTGTGTTAAAGACCGGCCTGCCCCGGTACTATCTCGCCACCATGCAGGTCTGGGACGCCGAGTGCGCCGCCCGGGTGGAAAAGCACCGGAAGATGCGGGCCGAAAAGCAGTTCGAGACGCTGGAGTGCCCGCTCCACCTCGACCATCTGGCTCTGCCCGGCCAGGGGACCGTCCTCTTGGAAGACCTCGGCAACCTTGTGGCCAATGAGCTTTACGACCCCGGCGGGGCGGGAGAGCACACCGCAAAGGCCGTCCTGATCGGGCTGGAGCGCCTCGCCGCCGGGTGCAGCGACCTCATCGTCGTGTCGAACGAGGTCTTCAGCGGCGGGGCCGACTATGTAGGCGATACCGCGCAGTATCTGCGGGCGCTGGCGCAGGTAAACAACGCCTTCGCCGCCCGGGCGGACAACGTCTGCCGGGTGGTCTGCGGCCTGCCGGTGTATTACAAGGGGGGAGAGAAGCTGTGACCATTTTGCAGACCATCGCGGTAGCCTTTGCGATGTTTTCGGCCCTGCCGGTGCCGCAGTTCGGGTGGAACGAGAAGAATATGCGGTACGCCATGTGTGCCTTCCCCCTCATCGGGCTGGTGTGCGGCGGGCTGTGGTGCCTCTGCGGCGTCCTGCCCCTGCCGGACATGGCCCGGGCGGCGGCGTTCTGCCTCGTGCCGGTGGCTGTCACCGGCGGCATCCATCTGGACGGCTATGCCGACACCTCGGATGCCCTCTCGAGCTACGGCGACCGCGAAAAAAAGCTCGAGATCCTGAAGGATTCTCACTGCGGTGCCTTTGCCGTCATCCGGCTGTGCAGTTATTTTGTCGCCTACTTCGGCCTCTGCGGCAGTGTGCGGTTCACCCCTCGTGTGGGGCTGTGCTGGACGCTGGCGCTGGTGCTGGAACGGGCGCTGTCCGGCTTTGCCGTGGCGGCGTTCCCGCTGGCGAAGGATACCGGCCTTGCCCACACCTTCGCCACGGCGGCGGACAGGCAGACCGTCCGCCGTTTCCTCTGCGGGGCGTCGGCCCTGCTGGTGCTGGCGCTGACGGTGCTGGGGGGTGGTGCTCTGGCGGCAGCGGCGCTTCTGGCGATGAGCCGCTATTATTTTGTGGCGAAAAAGCAGTTCGGCGGCATCACCGGCGATCTGGCCGGGTGGTTTCTGCAGCGGGCTGAGCTGTGGATGCTGGCGGCGCTGGCTGTCAGCCAGTGGGGAGGAGTGCTGTAAATGATGTTCATCACAGGGCCGCTCTACAGCGGCAAGCGCACCTTTGCGCGGAAGTTCCGGGGCAGCGTCATCGCCGATGTGCAGGACGCCGCTGCGGAAGTCCAGACCCCGGAGCAGCTCGAAGCGCTGGCCCGGGAGCTGGCGGAATACGATATTGTCATCGCCACCGAGGTCGGCGGCGGTGTTGTCCCGATGGATGCCGGAGAGCGTGCCGGGCGGGAGGCCGCCGGGCGGCTGGCCTGCCTGCTGGCCGCCCGCGCCGACTGCGTGGTGCAGATGTTCTGCGGCATCCCGACGGTATTGAAAGGAGAATTGCCCTCATGTTGATCTATTTACTGCGTCATGGCCTGACCGAATACAACGCCCAGAAGCGCTATCAGGGCCAGCGCGACATCCCGCTCTCGGCGGAGGGCCTGCACCAGCTGCGCCGGGCCGACATCGACCCGAAGGTGGTCTATATCACCCCGCTGCAGCGGACGGCCCAGACGGCCCGGGTGCTCTTCCCGGACGCAAAACTCGTGGTCGTCAAAGACCTGCAGGAGATGTGCTTTGGCAGCTTCGAGGGGAAGAACTACGTCGAGATGGAGCACGACGCCGACTATCAGGCGTGGGTGAAGGCCAACTGCGAGAGCAAGTGCCCCGACGGCGAGCGGAAGGACGATTTCTCCGCCCGCATTTGCAATGCATTCTCCGGTCTGGTGGACAAGGCACTGGCCGACGGCGAGGAGCTGCTGGTCATCCTCGCCCACGGCGGCACCCAGATGGCGGCGATGGAGCGGTATGTCCTGCCCCGGCGCGGCTATTATGAGTGGTGCGGCCCCAACGCGGGCGGCTATGTGTTGGACGCCGCCGACTGGGCGGAAAAGCGCCAGCTCCGCCTTGTCAGGACCGTGCAGTACACGAAGGACGCGGAGGCGGACGCATGATGACCGTCTGGGCTGTGCTGGGGGGCTTCGTGCTGGATGCCATCTTCGGCGACCCGGCGTGGCTGCCCCACCCGGTGGTGTACATGGGCAAGGCCATCTCCCGGCTGGAAAAATTTCTCCGCACCCGCCTGCCCAAAACGCCGCAGGGCGAGCTGCTGGGCGGCGCGGTGCTGGCGTTCTGCCTGCCGGTGGGGACGCTGCTGCTCACGGGCCTTGTCTGCTGGGGTGCGGCACGGCTCCACCCTCTGCTGGGGCTTGCCGTGCAGATGTTCTGGTGTGGGCAGGCGCTGGCCGCAAAGGGGCTGGTGCAGGAGAGCACGAATGTCTATGCCGAGCTGAAAAAAGGCAGCCTGCCCGCCGCCCGGAAGGCCGTGAGCCGCATCGTGGGCCGTGACACGGAAGCGCTGACTGCTGAGGGCGTGACCCGAGCGGCGGTGGAGACCGTGGCCGAAAACGCCAGCGACGGGGTCATTGCGCCGCTGCTCTATATGCTGCTGGGCGGTGCGCCGCTGGCCCTGACCTACAAGGCCATCAACACGATGGACAGCATGGTGGGCTACAAGAACGAGAAATATCTCTATTTTGGCCGTGCGGCGGCAAAGCTGGACGATGTGGCAAACTATATCCCGAGCCGTCTGGCGGCGCTGCTCTGGATCATGGCGGCGGCGTTCACCCGCGATGACGCCAAGGGCGCGTGGCGTATCTGGCGGCGGGACCGCCGCAATCACGCCAGCCCCAACAGCGCCCAGACTGAGAGCGCCTGCGCCGGTGCGCTGGGCGTCCAGCTGGCCGGACCGGCCTATTATTTCGGGGAATATTATCCGAAGCCCACCATCGGCGACCCGCTGCGGCCCATCAAGCCGGAGGATATTCTGCGGGCAGATCGGATGATGTATACAGCCAGCGGGCTTGCGCTGGCGTTTGGATCTGCGATACGGGGGTTTTTGGGATGAAACAACTGGTCCACGGCGGTGACTGGATGAGCTACCGCGAGCGCTTTGGCCGCGATGCACTGGATTTTTCGGCGAACGTCAGCCCCCTCGGCCTGCCCGAGGGGGTGGCGCAGGCCATCCGGGAGGCTCTGGCGGAGGCCGACCGCTACCCCGACCCCCTCTGCCGCACCCTGCGCGCGGCGCTGAGCCGGGCCGAGGGCGTGCCGCCGGAGCAGATCCTCTGCGGCAACGGCGCGGCGGACCTCATCTTCCGGCTGGTCTGGGCCGCAAAGCCCCGCCGGGCGCTCGTGACCGCTCCCACCTTTGCCGAGTACGCCGCCGCGCTGGATACGGCGGGCTGTGAGGTAAAACGCTTTTTCCTCGGGGAAGCAGAGGACTTCGCGGTGACGGACGCCCTTGTGGACGCCGTGGACGAGAGCACCGACATGGTGTTCCTCTGCCAGCCCAACAACCCCACCGGACAGCTTGCTTCGCCCGGGCTGGTCGAAAAGCTGCTGCGCCGGTGCGAGGTGTGTGGCGCGATCCTTGCGGTGGACGAATGCTTCCTCGATTTCCTGCCCGACGCCGACCAGTGGACGGCGAAGCCTCTGCTGGAAAGCGGCAGCCTCGTCATCTTCAAGGCCTTTACCAAGCTCTACGGCATGGCAGGCGTCCGGTTGGGCTACTGCCTCTGCGGCGACGAGGCGCTTTTAGAGAAGATGCAGGCAGCGGGTCAGCCGTGGGCCGTGTCGAGTCTGGCGCAGGCAGCGGGCATCGCGGCTTTGAAGGAGACGGCCTATGTGGATGAGGTGCGGGCGCTGATCGCGCAGCAGCGTCCGGCCATGACGGCGGGGCTGCGGGCGCTGGGCCTGCGGGTCATCGACGGAAAGGCCAACTATCTGCTCTTCCGCGCCCCCGCCGACCTGAACGAACGACTCCGCCCGCTGGGTACACAGGTGCGCAGCTGCGCGAATTATCCGGGCCTCGGGCCGGAGTGGTACCGCACGGCGGTGCGCACGGCTCCCGAGAACGCCCGGCTGCTGGAGATCATGAGGGAGGTGCTGGAATGAGCAGAGCAAAATGCATCATGGTGCAGGGCACGATGAGCGGCGCGGGCAAAAGCCTGCTCTGCGCGGCGCTCTGCCGCATCTTTGCGCAGGACGGCCTGCGCGCCGTGCCCTTCAAGAGCCAGAACATGGCCCTGAACAGCTTCGTCACCAAGGACGGCCTTGAGATGGGCCGGGCGCAGGTGGTGCAGGCACAGGCGGCAGGGGTAGAGCCGGACGTGCGGATGAACCCGATCCTCCTGAAGCCCAGCAGCGACGTGGGCAGTCAGGTCATCGTCAACGGCGAAGTGCGGGGCCAGATGGCGGCGGCGGAGTATTTCCGCATGAAAAAAAAGCTGGTGCCGGACATCATGGCCGCATATGATAGTCTGGCCGAGGAGGCCGACGTCATCGTCATCGAGGGCGCAGGCAGCCCGGCGGAGATAAACCTGAAAAGCGAGGACATCGTGAACATGGGCCTCGCCGAGATGGTGGATGCGCCGGTGCTTCTGGTGGGCGACATCGACCGGGGCGGCGTGTTCGCCCAGCTTTACGGCACGGTGGAGCTGCTGGAAGAAAAGGAGCGGGCGCGGATCAAGGGGCTTGTCATCAACAAATTCCGGGGCGATGTGGAGATCCTCCGCCCCGGCCTTGCGATGCTGGAAGAGAAGACTCATCTGCCGGTGGTGGGTGTCGTGCCGTATCTGAAGGTGGACATCGAGGACGAGGACTCCCTGAGCCAGCGCCTCGAGAGCCGGGGCGGAAAAAAGCCGCTGGATGCAGCCATCCTCCGCCTGCCGCACCTGTCCAATTTTACGGACTTCATGCCGCTGGAGCAGCACCCGCTGCTGGGAGTGCGGTATGTGGCGAACGCCCACGAGCTGGGCACGCCCGACCTCATCCTGCTGCCGGGCACCAAGAACACGGTGGACGACCTGCTCTGGCTGCGGCAGTGCGGGCTGGAAGCAGCCCTGCTCAGGCTGGCTGGGAAAGGGACGCCGGTGCTGGGGGTCTGCGGCGGCTACCAGATGCTGGGCCAGACCCTCGACGACTCCGAGGGGAGCGAGAGCGGCCGTCCGCAGACGCTGCGGGGGCTGGGCCTGCTGCCCACCCGGACGGTGTTCAGCCAGCGCAAGCGCCGCGCACAGGTCCGGGCCGTCGTCACTGCTGCCCCCTTTGCAGGCGCGGAGCTGGAAGCCTACGAGATCCACACCGGCGTGACCGAGGCCGGGGGCGAGCCGTTCGCCCGCTACCCGGACGGCGGGCGGGAGGGCTGCGTGCAGGGCAATGTGTTCGGCACCTATCTCCACGGCCTGTTTGACACTGGCGCCCTTACCGAGGCGCTGGCGGGCTGGCTTTGCCGCCGCAGGGGCATCGACCCCTCCGACGCGGCCCTCATCCCGATGGAGGAGTACCGCCGCCAGCAGTTCGATAAGCTGGCCGACGGCGTCCGGGCGGCGCTGGACATGGACGCGGTGTATGCCGCGATGGGAATGGAGAAGCACTGAAATGGAGCAAGGACTTTTGCACCTCTACTGGGGCGATGGAAAGGGAAAGACCACCGCCGCCATGGGCCTTGCACTCCGTGCGCTGGGAGCCGGAAAGCGGGTGGTCATCGTCCAGTTCCTGAAAGGCGGGAACAGCGGGGAGATCCCGCTTCTGGCCCGGCTGGGGGCGGAGATTTACCGGGGCAAGGCCGGGCAGAAATTCGTGTTCCAGATGACGCCGGAAGAAAAGGCCGCGACCCGTGAACTGCAAGATCAGAACCTTGCCGCTGCAATGGCCCGCCCTGCCGACCTGCTGGTGCTGGACGAGGCCGGAAGCGCCGAGGAACTGGAGATGGTGGACGTCGGCCAATTAAAAAAGGCCGTCTTGGAACGGCCTGCCGGATGTGAATGCGTCCTGACGGCCCACACGCCGCCCCAGTGGATGCTGGATGCCGCCGATTACTCCACCGAGATGAAATGCCACCGCCACCCCTACCAGAAGGGGATAAAAGCACGAAAGGGGATAGAATATTGACGCCGCAGCATCATCTTCCCGCCGACATCGAGCGGACGAGCTTCCGCATCATCACCGAAGAGCTGGACATGATGGGCCTGACCCCGCCGCCCGAGCACGAAGCCGTGGTCAAGCGGGTCATCCACACCACCGCCGACTTCGACTATGCGCGGAATCTCCGCTTTACCCCCCACGCCGTGGAGCAGGCCGTCAAGGCCCTCCACGCCGGAGCGGTCATCGTGACCGATACGAACATGGCGCTGGCCGGCATCACAAAGCCCGGGCTGGCAAAGCTGGGCGGCATGGCCTGCTGCTACATGGCCGACCCGGAGGTGGCCGCTGCCGCCAAGGAGGCGGGCACCACCCGGGCCGTTGCGGCTATGAAAAAGGCGGCGCAGGAGCACCCCGGGGCGATCCTGGCCGTCGGCAACGCGCCCACAGCCCTGCTGACCATCGCAGAGCAGATCGAAAACGGCCTGCGGCCTGAGCTGGTCATCGGCGTCCCGGTGGGCTTCGTGAATGTGGTGGAGAGCAAAGAGCGGCTCTTCGCCGTCTGCGAAAAGCACGGCGTGCCCGCCATCGCGGCGATGGGCCGCAAGGGCGGCAGCAATGTGGCCGCCGCCATCTGCAACGCCCTCATCTACTCCGCCGCCGAGATGCTCGACCCCTCGGCCCGGGGCTGGAAGTGAGCGATAAGGTTTGGAGGAGCGCATGAACCCTACAAGAAAGACCGATGAAAGCTTTTACCGGCTGTTTTCCGCGTCTCACACCGTTTCAGAGCATCTGACCAAGCGGGAGGACAGCGAGCTGCGCGATAAATACGACCACAACGCGTTCTGCTATTACAGCCAGCCCTCGGCAGATGAAGTCCGGGCCGCGCTGGCCTACCAGAAAGAGCGGGGAGACACCTTCCTCAAGCTGGAAGGGTACGAGCCGCTGGCCGATGCATTCGGCATGGAGTGCGAAGAGACCCTGACGATGGTTCTGCCCCCGGAAACAGACATCCGCAGCTGGAAAACGAACCCGGACGTCTCAATCAAGGCCCCGGACGCAGACCAGCTGGAACAGCACGAACTGAAATACTACGGCCCGTTGTACGGAGATGATTTTACCGTGCGGAACAACCGGAACCTCCGGGAAAAGCTGACCTACCTCGGCGCGTATCTGGGCGGGAAGCTGGTGGGTGATTGCTATATTTTCGCATCCGATGGGTATGTCTGCATGGACGGCCTGCTGGTGGACGAGGATTTCCGGCACCAGTACATCGCCATGACTCTGATGAAGCATATTGCCGAAAAGGCGCAGGAGCGCGGAGAGATCCTGTATCTTCACGCTGACTCCGAGGATACACCGAAGGAACTGTATGCGAAGATGGGATTTCAGGCCGTTGACAAGCTCTATGAATATCTCTGCACCGATTTCTCGAAACTGAAAATATGAACGAATGCGCGCCGGATACGGCGATGGGCCTCCCAATGTGGGAGGCCTTTCTGTTACACCGTCGCCAGAACGGCGAGGATGCTCTGCCAGCGCGGATTCTCGACGGTGGGTGCACGGCGGATGGGCCGGGGCGTCTGCGCAGGCTGAGGACGCTGGGCCGACTGGGATAGGGGAGAGAGGAGGGCGGCCTGCCACGCGGCGGCAAGCTGCATGGCCTCGGGGCAGCTCTGGAGGGTGCGGCGCTCGGCTCCGGCGAGATAGTCGCCCAGCCAGCAGAGGATGGCCGCGATGTTGAGCTGCTCTGCGGCGCGGGCGCTCCAATAGCTCCAATGGGCGGGACGGCCTGCGAACCGCTCCACCGTGATGAGTGCCCCTTCCCGGACAGAGGAGAGAGCGGCCGTCCCACAACCACCGGCAGTATGGGCCAGCACATGAAGGATGCGTTCCATCCGGCCGCTGTCGAGGGCGTCGTCCCGGATGAAGGCAGAGAAATCCGTCTGGGCCAGCAGACCCTCGGCGGTGGCAGGGAAGCGCCCCGTCAGCTCGCCGGAAGCGTTGTGGCAGCTCTGCCACCCCTTTCGGATGAGCTGGAAGTTCAACTTCTGGCGTCCCATCGTGGAATAGAAGACCCGGGCCTTGCCGCTGACCGGCTCCTGCCGCAGCTCGAGATAGGCGTCCGCACCGCCGAGGTCTTGTACCTTGACACTGAGCACAAGGCGGTACTCGGGCTTCTGGCTGGACATGGCAAGATGCATCTCTTCAAAATAACGTGCGGCATCCATAGTGGTTCTCCTTCCTGTGGGCAGCGTGGGTGTTGTCGGAGGGGTACGGCCCTTTGTTGGTTGTAGTATATCATAAATCACGACAAAATACAACTATAAGTTTGCCAAAAAAACAGAAAACTTTCTGTCTTTCCGACAAAACAAAACAAGATGGTTGTATACGACAACAAAAATACGGGGCCGCTGGCAGCAGATACAACTGCACAACGGCCCCGCAGGCTCTCTTTATAAATAAGAAGCTCAGTCGCCCAGCTCCCGGATCTCGTTCTGGATGAGCCGTCCGGCGGCGCGGGCCAGCTGGTCCATCCCCCGGATGCGGGCCATGTTCTTGCCGTAGATGCGGGAGGCATCGGCGGCGCTGGAGTCCTCGCCCATAAAGACGGCGGAGACCCGTAGGCCCTTGCGCTGGAGCGCCCGCACCTCGGCGGCGGCATCCTCCACGCCTGCGCTCCCGCCGTAATCGCGGCCCAGCGGGTCGTTGGGAGAGGGCGGGATGCGGCGGCTGTCGTTGGGGGAGGCGTCAGTCAGGAGGATGAGCAGGTGGCGTGCGGCAGGGCCGGGGTCGAAGTCGATGAGGTCGCCTGCGGCACGCAGAGCCAGACCGTCCCGGTTCCAGCCCGAGGCGAAATACTGGCAGATGCCCTGCAGGCTCTTTTCTTTAAAGCCCTTGAGCACCCGGAGGACGGTGTAGCCTCGCAGGCTGGAAAAGCAGCTCACCCGCACCGGGATGCCGCAGGCCGCGAGGCTCTGGGCAAGGATAGACCCCTGCGCCGCGATGACCTCCTGACAGTGGAGGCGGGAGGCCGAGGCGTCCAGCAGGAGATCAACGGTAAAGGAGGGGTGATTCTCCTCCTCTGCACAGCGGAACACCCGGCCATCGTCCATGACGGTGCGCCAGACCCGCCCGGGGTCGAGACTGCCGCTGCGGGCCACCCGGGCGTTGGGCTGCTGGTGGACGAGGATGCAGTTGCGGATCTGTTCGGAGAGCCGGAGCACGACGCTGCGGTGAAGCTCAAGGTTTTTCGCGTAATAGACCCGGTTCCGCTCGGCCTGAAGCTGGGCCTGCTCGGCCAGATGCTTTGCCTCGGGGGTGGGGGCCTGTTCCGGGCTGGGCACGCCGGAGGCGAACCAGAGGTGACAGCCCAGATGCTCGCCGGTGCAAAGCTCCTGCTCGGCCTTCCGCAGCCGCTCGGGCGGGTAGAGCGACCGGCCAAAGCAGCTTTCGATGTAGGCTCTGTCCTGCGCGGCATTCTGCTTCAGGGTGATGTGGGCCCGGCGCTTGTCCACCGCCAGCCCGCCGCCCACAGCATCCACGGAGCTTGAGTGTTCCACGGTCACGCGGTCCGTTTTGATCATCTGGGTGGGCATGGCTTTGGTGGCAAGCTTTGCCAGCAGGCCGTCCAGATGCAGATGCAAAGCTGCTCTCTGGTGCACAGTGCCGTCGAACAGGTTGAATTTTGCGTAGATCGATAAAATTTCGGCTTTCAGCTGTTCCGGCTCCGGCACATGCTCCGGGGCCAGCGCGGCGGCAAGGCCGGACTCGTAAGGGGTCATCACCGGGTCGGTGCGGCCCAGCACACGCCGCCAGCGTGCAGCCTGCATGGTGTAGACCAGCTGATTTTTTGCCATCCACTCCTGACGGGAGAGCTTGTATTGAATCGCAAAGAAATAATCTGCATGGGCATGGCGCAGCGCTTCCAGAACCGGGCGGCGGGGCAGCTCC
>OICV01000402.1_pt1 | contig 20328 bp, 23 predicted proteins | sample 1581361 | NCBI WGS metagenome assembly OICV01 (sample SAMEA3882551, study PRJEB24775) | human gut metagenome | biome: human-associated habitat; feature: intestine environment; material: feces | place: Netherlands | collected 2009/2010 | reverse complement strand
TGCCCACACGGCCACAATACAACAGGCCGAAACTGCGGGGAGAACATGAATCTCGACCTCATAGAGCGCGCCAAGAAGCTCGCAGGAATCGAAGAGCAGGAGGGCGAGTGATGATGGAAGAGAGCAAGAAGCCAGCGGTCACGCTGCCGATGGACGCCGATGGGCGCAGCATACCGCTCGACACCGAGGTGCTGTACTCGGGCCCTGACAAGGTGAAGGTGCTCTCTTTCTCCTACTACCCGCTTGCCGACTACTGGACGGTCGATCATTCCAGGAGCGACTCTTGCAGCAAGCGATGCCTGTCAACCGAACTTCGCCTTTCTCCGCCCGACAGCTGGGACAAGCTGCTCGGAGACCTGGATAGGGCGACAAATTGTGAGATTTCGGCATGCTGTTACGCAAGCAATGCTGAAGAACCCTGCAAAAGCTGCAAATTCAATAGGTGGAGTAACTGCGTAGGCCATATCTTCGCGGACATCGCGGACAGGATCCGCACGTTGAGAGGAAAGGAGCAATGATGGTCACCGATGAAGAGCGCCGAGAGGTTGTGCGAAAGCTGCGCTTCCAACTTGGTTTCATGCGGATAAAGGATGAGCAGTACGCGAAGGATGCCGACCCGATGAAACTGGGGAACGCGGCGTACCGCAACATCGCATGGTCGGTGACCGAGTTAGGCAACGCATCCAAAGGCAATTACATCAGCATCGTTAAAAGACTCGCTGATCTGATAGACCGCCCGACCACCACGCTTATCGAAGACGAGGACGGGCGCACCTGCTGCGCAAACTGCGGATGCGCCGCACTGTCTATGTCTGATGCCGCCTATTGCCCAGACTGCGGCGCGGAGGTGGTTGGCGATGAAGATTAGCAACGAGGAGCGCCGTGAGGTTGCCGCCCTTCTTCGGAAGGAAGCAGATGGCTGGGCTGAGGATTGTCCCGATACCGTCACCTGCGAATCTTACGATTGCTACGAGTTCATATTGAACATCGCTGATTCGGCAGACATAGACCTCAGCAAGCCGCCAAGCATGTTGTTCGACCGTCTTGCCGACCTGATTGACCGTCCAAAGTGCCAAAACATCTACGACGAGTCCAAGGATGGAGCTTGCGAGAACGGCTTTGAGTGCTCCGAGTGCGGAAACGTCGTTGAGGATTACGAAGGTTTTCGCATAAGTGGAGAGTTCAATTACTGCTCCAAATGCGGCGCGGAGGTGGTCGAATGAGCGGCGAGATTCTGCCGACATGCACCCATTGCCATGCACCGGCGAGAGAGAAGCGGATTTCGAAGTTATACGGCTACGATATTACGCTCTGCCCTGCTTGCGATCGGAGGTTCGGCGCCCTTGTCGATTGGGACAACGAGCAGCTGCTTGAGGATAAGGCAACTTGCCCATATTGCGGTTACGAGGACTATGACAGTTGGGAATATGAGGAAGGGCATCAGGTGGCCGAATGCCCAAGCTGCGGCAGGGAGTTCGAGCTAGAGGTCGTCGTTGACGTCAAGTACACGAGCAGTCGCCGCAGCGAGGACATGCCGGACGACTACATGTACATGAGCCTAGAAGAGAGGTTCGCATACGCCGAAAAGCTTGCGGAGGTTGTCGAATGAAGATGTACAAGTGCGACCGCTGCGGGAAAGGTCCTATCAGGCTGAACGGGTCCCTCCTTTTCACGCAAGGCTGAAAAATGAGGGACCTGGACCTTTGCCCCGACTGCCTGAAGAGCTTCAAGCGCTGGCTGAATGGCAAGGAAGAGGAGCAGGAGGGGCAGGAATGAGTAACGGCGCTCATGACGCAATGAGCCTCATCGTGAACATTCTCATGGAGGTCATGATGCTTGGTGGTTTGTTCTGCCGCGACATCTGCGTCGTGGCGTTCGCTGGCTTCACCTTGGTAATGCTTGCCATCGAGAGCTTTGAAAGGGAGATAAGGCGATGAACCGTATCAGCGAAGAACGCCGTCTGCTTTCCATCCCTGAGGTCTTTGCCGTGATCTGCTGCATGCTGCTACCCGTGGCCCTCATTGGGACCATGGTCGGGTTCCGCCTGGGTGTCGGGACGCATTACAACGACGAGGATATGGCGAGGCTTGCCCTGGTGGAGGAGTTCCATTGCTGCAGCTGCGGGGACTCGTTCCTTGCCGAGGTCGGCACGTACTGCCCAGAATGCGGCTCCAGGGCTTCGGGAGCAGGCACGAGCGGCGCGCTCCCTGGGAGTGACCTTTTCCATACAACCTAATAGCCGTGATTCACGGAACCCTTCTCGGAAGCGGTGCGGCGCAAGCTGCGCCGCTTCTGCGTTTACTGAGCGATGGATGGAGGAGCCGATGCCCAAGCAGGAATACAGCGAGTTTGTGGAGAAGTTCAAGCCGAAGTCGACGACGGACGACTGTTACACGCCCGAGCCGGTTCTTCACCGCGAGCGAGCAGCCAGTGACCTACCTGGCGTGCGGATGCGACGTCACGTACGGCAACGGCGCGAAGATCAGCACCAGCTTCATCACGAACATGGAGCCGTCGGAAGTCCGCGCCAAGTCGGCGCCTGGCCTGCGCGCCATGGTCCAGTCCGCAGCCGATGCCGCGGCTAAGGCGGGGAAGAGGAAAGTCCGCAAGCTCGACCTCCCCGTCGAGGTCGTCACCGCCGCGAGGCTCGCGTACCTGGCGAAGAACGGCGTCGAGCTGACGGTGATGCGCGGCGAGAGCGTGAGGGTGTCGAGGCTCGACAACGATTCAGGAAGCGGGATCTTCGGGGGTGGGTTCCTGATCTCGGAACGTGCGGCGGCGGAACGTGCGGCGGCGGAACGGATCGCCCTGTCCCCCAGGGAGGTTGGGATCGTGCGCTCCCTGGACGCTTCGTAGGCGCGTGACCTTTGCCGCAACATCGGCGGCATGTCTAAGGAGAAATGCACAAAGGAGCTTGTCGCCAAGGCCACGGAGCTGGTCTCCAGCGGGTTGCGCAACAAGGACGTGATCGAGTACCTGGGGATCTCCGACTCGGCTTTCTACGGCTGGCTGAAGAACCCGCGCACGGAGAACCAGGTTGCCCTGGTGGAGAGCCTACAAAAGGCGAGGATCGACAGGAAGCAGCGCTACCTGAACACGATCAGCAACGCAGCGGAGGGCGGCGACTGGAAGGCCGCCGCCTGGTACATGGAGCGCAACTTCCCGCTCGACTACAGCCTGAGCAACGCGAGGTTCAAGAAGGTGCTCGAGGAGCACGAGCGGGAGCACCCGCGCCCGACGATCGACACCGCCTCGCTCGTGCCGCCAGCCTACTGGGACGTGTGGCGCGACATCATGGCCGCAGGCCACGGGACCTACGAGGGCACTGGCGGCCGCGGCTCGCTGAAGTCCACGATCCTGGGCGGCATCGCCCCCGTGATGCTCATGCTTCGCGACCCGAAGCTGTGCGGCGTGGCGTTCCGACAGGTGCAGGGAACCATCCGCGACTCCATCTTCGCGACGATCATCAGCGCCATCAAGCGCCTGGGCGTCGAGGCGGAGTTCGAGTACACGTACCAGCCGATGGAGATACGCCGCAGGGAGACGGGGCAGGTGATCCTGTTCCGCGGCCTTGACGACCCCGAGAAGGCGAAGTCGCTGCAGCTCAAGGACCCAGACCAGTACATCGGGTTCGCGATCTGGGAGGAGTTCAACCAGTTCAAGGGCATGAGGCAGGTGCGCAAGGCGGAGCAGTCCGTCAAGCGCGGCGGCGCGCCCCACTTCTGGACGTTCCGAATGTGGAACACGCACCCGGACGAGGAGCACTGGAGCAACGAGCACTGGCGCGAGTCCATCGAGGACCCCGACACCTACGCGATCCGAGTCAACTACAACGAGGTCCCCGCCGAGTGGCTGGGCGTCCTGTGCGCTGTCTGGCGCACGCTGGCCAAGAAGCAGAAAGATTATCTGACATCGGAGGCCCGGGGCCTCATGGCCGTCTACCGCCAGAGAGAGGGGGAGCCTCAGGATGAGCAATGATGTGATACAGGCCGTCGGCGTCTTTTTCAGCTACGCCGTGCTGGCCATCTTTGCGCAGAATGCGGTGTTCACCCGCGGTCTGGGCGTCTCCCGGCTGGTCCAGCTGGTGGGCGACGAGCGCACCAGCAGCGGGTGGTTCGCCCTGCTGCTCTGCGTGACGCAGGTGCTGGTGGCTCCGCTGGCTTTCTATGCAGGCGGCTTCGCGGCCGCCCAGCCCAACTTCGCCCAGCTCCGCCCGCTGGTCTATCTGGCCTGCGTGGCGGTGGTGAGCCTGTTTGAATTCCTTGTGCTCTGGGCAGCGCGGGGCAGACGCCACGGCGGCCAGCTGCTCCGCATCCTGCCTGCTGCCGCAGTCAACAGCGGTGTGCTGGGCACGGTGCTGGTGGAGCGCACCCAGAGCTTTACGCTGGAGCAGAGCATGGGCTTCGGCCTCGGCAGCGGCCTTGGCTATCTGTTGGCTGTCATGCTGGTGACGGAGGCCGACCACCGTCTGCGCAGCGAGGCCATCCCGGAGGCGTTCCGGGGCCTGCCCATCACGCTGGTCTATGTCGGCGTGCTGGCGCTGGCCATCTATGGTTTTACGGGCCACTCGGTGATCCTGTAAGGAGTGCAGGAGAAAGGGACGAACATGGCAAAGTATAAAAAGGTCAAGCGGTATCACCGCAGTTTTTACAGCCCCGGTATGTGGGCCAAGAAGGTCGTCGGCATCGTGGTGCTGGTGGCCGTGGTGCTGGTGGTGGGCTGGCTGGCTGCGCCCCATGTGCTGGACTGGGCCACCCACACCTGGTATACCGTGGTGCGCAACCGCGACCTCTCGGCCTCGTCCGGGCCGGCAGCGTCCAGCGTGGCCGCTTCGTCCGAGGCGGCGGCAGAGCCTGCGGCCTCCTCGGAGGCGCAGCCTGCTTCGTCGGAACCCGCCGCCGCGCCCGCCAATGCCATCATTGAGGGCAGCTGGGGCGTTCTGGACACCGCTGCGGCCCGGGATGAAGCTTCGCTGCGGGCAGCGGCGCAGGAGCTGGCCCGGCAGGGTGCGGCGTATGCCGTCGTGACCCTGAAGGACAGCAGCGGACAGATCCTGTACCCCTCCGCCCTCCCCGCTGCGGCGGGCAGCATCGAGGGCGCATCCCTCGACCCGTCCCTCATCGCCTCGGTGCTGAAGGAGAACGGCCTTGTGCCGGTGGCCAAGCTGGCTGCCTTCCGTGACCCCGCCGCCGCCCGCGCCAACCGCGGCATGGCCATCGGCTACACCGGGCAGGAATACCTCTGGCTGGACAATAAGGCCTCGGCCGGCGGCAACCCGTGGCTGAACCCCTATTCCGACGAGGCTGTGCAGTTCATCGGCGACCTCATCGGCGAGGTGCAGAGCATGGGCTTCGACCATGTCCTGCTGGAAAATGTCCAGTTCCCGCTGGCCCAGAACGGCAAGCAGGACTTCGGCTCCACCGGTGGACGCGACCGCAGCGCCCAGTTGGCGGCGGACATCGCCCTGTGGGACGCCCGCTTCAGCGGCAGCGTTACCCTGTGGTACGGCTACTCGCTGGCGCAGGTGACGGACGGTGCTGCCACCGTGGGCGGCAAGGCCGATGCACTGGGCGTTAAGAATCTCGTCGTCGAGGTGCCCGCCAAGCAGACGATGGACGAAGCCGCCCGCAATGCGCTGAGCGACGCTCTGGCAGCCTCCGGCGTGGAGCACACTGTGTTCTGGGACGACGCTGCGGGGCTGTTCCGGTAAGAAGATCACGCGGCCTGTTTCGCTGCCGGTGATCGTATAGAGAGTGAGGAATGTAACCATGAAACCTGCATCCTGCTTTGGCCCGGCCCACATCCTTCTGCCCAGAGAAGACATCCCTCTGGAAAAGTGGGGCTGTGTGGCCTGTGACCAGTTTACCAGCGACCGTGCCTACTGGGAGCGGGCAGACGCCGCTGTGGGCAGCTGCCCCAGCACCCTGCGCCTCATCCTGCCGGAGGTTTTCCTCGGGGACAAGGACACGGCCCAGCGCGTGGAGCGCATCCACGCCGCGATGGACGCCTACAGCCGGGATGTGCTGACCCGCGCCGTGGACGGCTTCGTCTACGTCGAACGCACCGAGCAGAGCGGACGGGTGCGGCAGGGCCTTGTGGGTAAGATCGACCTTGAGGCCTACAGCTACGAGAAGGGCAGCCGCCCGGCCATCCGGCCCAGCGAGCGCACCGTCACCGAGCGCATCCCGCCCCGTATGACCGTGCGCCGGGGGGCGGCGCTGGAGACGCCCCATGTCATGATGCTGGCCGACGACCCCGGCTGCACCCTCATCGAGCCGATCGGCGCGCACAAGAGTGCGCTGAAAAAGCTGTATGAGGGCGAGCTGATGCAGGGCGGCGGCCACATCGCCGGATGGGCCGTGGAAGACCCCGCCCTGCTGGCCCAGATCGAGGTCGCACTGGCCGGACTGGGCAGTCAGGAGGCCTTCGACGCCAAGTATCCGCAGGCCAAGGGCGCAGCGCCCCTGACACTGGCCGTGGGCGACGGCAACCATTCGCTGGCTGCGGCCAAGGCCTGCTGGGAGGAGCTGAAGCCCACCCTGACGCCGGAAGAGCGGGAGAACCACCCCGCCCGCTGGTGTCTGGCCGAAGTGTGCAACGTCCATTCGCCCGCCATCGAGATCGAACCCATCCACCGCGTCCTCTTCAACGTGGACTGCGGCGCGGTGCTGCTGGCCCTCATCGCGTGGAGCGACGCCAACATGGCTGGGATCTGCTTCGGCGACTCGAAGCAGCAGGCGTTCACGCTGGCAGGCCCCCATGTGTCCAATGTCCTCAGCTTTGAGGACCCCGTCGCCCCGCTGACCGTGGGCACGGTGGATGAATTTATCGAATATTTTATGGCCCGCCACAGCGAGGCCCGGGTGGACTATGTCCACGACGAGCCGGCTGTCCGCGCCCTGACCAAGCAGGGCGGCGTGGCTTTCCTGCTGCCGCCCTTCGAGAAGAGCGACCTGTTCAAGGGCATCGTGATGGGCGGCGTGCTGCCCCGCAAGACCTTCAGCATGGGCCATGCGGAGGAGAAGCGGTATTACATCGAGTGCCGCAGGATCAAAGAATGACCAAGGAGTACCATGACTTTTAATGAACTGAATCTGTCCGCCCCCCTGCTCAAAGCTGTAAGCGAGGCGGGCTATGAGACCCCCTCGCCCATTCAGGCCTCGGCCATCCCGCCGGTGCTGGAAGGGCGGGACCTGATGGGCTGCGCCCAGACCGGCACCGGCAAGACCGCTGCCTTTGCGCTGCCCATGCTCGACCGCCTGAGCGGGGCAGCTCCCCGCAAAAAGGGCGCGATCCGCGCCCTCATCCTCACCCCGACCCGGGAGCTTGCGCTCCAGATCGGCGAGAGCTTCGCCGCCTACGGAAAGTATCTCAAGCTGCGCAGCACCGTCATTTTCGGCGGCGTGGGCCAGAACCCGCAGGTGGAAGCCATCAAGAAGGGCGTAGACATCCTCATCGCCTGCCCGGGCCGACTGAACGACCTCATCGGGCAGGGCTATATCGACCTTGCCGACATCGAGATCTTCGTGCTGGATGAGGCCGACCGGATGCTGGACATGGGCTTTGTGCACGACGTGAAGAAGGTCATCGCAAAGCTGCCCGCAAAGCGCCAGAACCTGATGTTCAGCGCCACGATGCCCAAAGAGATCGAGCAGCTGGCCGCAGGCATCCTCCACGACCCCGCCTTCGTCAAGGTGGATCCCGTGTCCAGCACAGTGGAGCGGATCGACCAGAGCCTGTATTTCGTCGAGAAGGGCAACAAGAAGCTCCTGCTCCCTTGGCTCATCAAGAATCTGGAGCCGCCGGTGCAGAACGCGCTGGTGTTCAGCCGCACCAAGCACGGCGCAGATAAGATCGCCCGCGACCTCACCAAGCAGGGCATCACCGCCGCCGCCATCCACGGCAACAAGAGCCAGAGCGCCCGTGTGGCCGCGCTGGAGGGCTTCAAGGAGGGCAAGACCAAGGTGCTGGTGGCCACGGACATTGCCGCCCGGGGCATCGACATCAGCGAGCTTTCCCATGTGTTCAACTACGACCTGCCCGAGGTGCCGGAGACCTACGTCCACCGCATCGGCCGCACCGCCCGCGCAGGCGCAGACGGCACGGCTGTGAGCTTCTGTGCCCCCGAGGAGATGGAGTATCTGGCCGGGATCGAGAAGCTCAACCGCCGGAAGATCCCGGTGGTGTCCGGCCATCCGTGGGACGGCGTGCCCGCCCCCGTAAAAGCCGCCCCGCCGGTGCGGGGCCGCAAGCCCAAGGCCGACCAGCCTGCCCCGGAGCAGGCCGAGGCCCCCAAGGCGGCAGCAGCCGCCAAGCCCGCTGCACCTGAAAAAAAGGGCGCGGCCAAGCTTTCTGCGGCAAAAAAGCAGAAAGCCCCCAAAATCGAAGCAAAAGAGGAACAGCTCATGGATGAGAACAACAAGCGCACTCCCGGCGGACGCGACAACAACCGCCGTAACAATAACAACCGGCCCCGCCGCGAGGGCAACGCCCCTGCACAGGGCACAGGCCGCGGCAGCAACGCCCAGCCGAAATTCGACCCCCACTTTGTGAGCGCTCCGGAGGCGACCCCCCTCCGCTCCGCCAAAAAGAACGCCGCCGCGCCCGCTGCCCCGGCCCAGAGCATCCCCACCGCGATGCAGAGCCGCCAGCCCGCCCCGCGCGGCGAGAACAATGGCCGCAATGGCGCAGGCCGCAGCCCCCGCAATGAGCGGAACGCCCGCCCGGCCCAGCCTGCCCAGCAGAACAATGCCCGCAGCGAGGGCCGGAACAGCCGCCGCAATGACCGCAGCGAGCAGGGCAGCGCAGGCCGTGCGCCCCGCGCCCCCAGAGCCGAGCAGCCCGGCCGGAACAACGGCCGCAGCCGCAGCAACGCGCCGGGAAAAGACGAAGACCCGGGCCTTATGCTCATCAGCCGCCGCCCGCCGCAGCAGAAGTTCACCAGCTTTGAGGAGTATATGAACGCCCACGGCGGCGCGACGGCCCCCATCGAGGACCACAGCGAGGAAGTGTGATGGCAGAGGGATTTGCTCCGTGGTGCTGCCCGCTGTGCGGCGCACCGCTTGCCGGGGAAAATGCGCTGAAATGCCCCTCCGGCCACAGCTTCGACCGGGCAAAAGAGGGCTACTGGCATCTGCTGCCGGTGCAGAACACCCGCACGAAAGCCCCCGGCGACAGCAAGGAGATGGTAGCCGCCCGTCGCGCGTTCCTGAGCGCGGGCTACTATGGCATCTTCGGGCAGGCGCTGGGGGAGCTGTGCCTTATGTACGGCCAGCCCGCCGCAAACGGGCCGCTCCGCCTGCTGGACGCGGGCTGCGGCGAGGGCTGGTATGACCGCTGCATCGCCCGGCAGTTCGGGGAGGCGGGCCGTCCGCTGGAACTGGCAGGCTTCGACATCGCAAAGCCTGCAGTGCGTCTGGCCGCAAAGGCCCTGCCCTCGGCCCGGTACGCCGTGGCGTCCAGCTTCCATCAGCCGGTGCGCACGGGATGGGCCGATGTCCTGCTCAACTGCTTTTCGCCCTTCGCGCAGGAGGAGTTCCTCCGGGTGCTGCGCCCGGGCGGGCGGCTCATCTATGCCGTGCCCGGTCCGGAGCACCTCTTCCAGATGAAGGCCGTCCTCTACGAAAAGCCCTACAAAAATCCGGTGCAGGAAGTGGAATATCCGGGCTTTGAGGCCGTCGGGGAGCGGGAAGTGTCCGGCCGCATCACGGTGCCGGCTGGGCAGCTGGAAGCCCTCTTCGCCATGACGCCCTACTACTGGAAAACGCCCCGGGATGGTGCAGCCCGCCTCGCGGCGCTGCCGGAGCTGACCACCGACATCTCGTTCCGGTTCCTCGTATTTGAAAAGAAATAAACGAAAAAGGCATCTGTCCGCAGGGGCAGATGCCTTTTTCGCTTTATGAGTACATCAGACAGGGATGGAGTTGGTTACTTGTTTTCCGCCTTCTTCTCGGCCTTGGGCAGAAGGTTCGCACGCTCCAGCGCCGGGCGCAGGGCCAGATAGAGGAGAACGACGCAGACGGTGGAGGCCACGCTGTTGACGAAGGTGACGCCGCCGGTGATCTTGGTCAGGGCCTTGGCGATGGTGTAATCCTGACCGAAGATATATACATTGCGGAAGTAGCCGAGGAACGGGTCGGTAAAGACGTTCAGCAGCAGGCCGGAGGCAGCGGCGGCGGTCACTTTGACGAGGTAGCCGGGGGTGTGCTTATCCAGCTCGCGGAGTTTGAAGACCTTGTGGGCCACTGCGCCGCAGGTGATGCCGATGAGGAACTTCAGGATGAAGGTGGTGACGGCATAGCCCGGGTCGCCGGCGAGGATGTCGGCCAGAGCCAGACCGATGGCACCGGCCAGACCGCCGGATACGCCGTCCAGCAGCAGGGCGGTCAGGGCCGTGAAGGTATTGCCCAGATGGAACGAGGAGCCGCCGTAGAAGGGCACCCGGAAGAATAAGTAGGCCACGAGGCTCAGAGCGGCCATGACGCCGGTGAGCGCCAGCTCGTGGACGGTGAAGGTGCGCTTGTAGAGCACACTTGCAAAGACGATCACGATGACAACGACTGCCAGAAGCAGCCACATTGCAGTGGTAGACATGATTTTTCCCTCCCATTTTACGAAAAACCCACAAAACCGATTGACTTTTTTGGCTCTTGCGGGTATGCTCCTATTATACGCAAAACTGGCCCCGTGCAAATACCCAGAACAAAGATTTTTTATGGGGTCAGTTTGGCACACTGGCTGAAAAGGAGGGGCTTTTTATGGTCCATTTGACGACAGCGCTGGACGCGGCATCCGCTGTGCCGCTTTATGAGCAGCTCTACCGCAGCCTCGCCGCCGAGATGCGGACGGGGGCTGTCCCGGCGGGGACGCGGATGCCCGGCAAGCGGCGTCTGGCGGCAGAGCTTTCCGTCTCGGTGAACACGGTGGACGCGGCCTATCAGATGCTGGCAGCGGAGGGCTATCTGGAGGCGCGGGAGCGGAGCGGCTTTTATGTACAGGAGTATCTGGCCCTGCCCGAGAGCGCCGCGCCCGCCGCGCCGCCGAAGGCTGAGGCTGTACCGAAACAGCGGCCCATCCGCTATGACCTCTCCACCCGGGGCGTGGACCCGGGGCTGTTCCCCTTCCGGACGTGGGCGCGGCTGCAAAAGGAGCTGCTGTATTCGTCGCCCGAGCTGCTGACCCACGGCGACGCACAGGGCGACCTTGCGCTGCGGCAGGCGCTGGCGGGCTACCTCGAAGAGTACCGGGGCGTCCGGTGCGGTGCGCACCAGATCGTCGTGGGAGCGGGCCTTGAGTACCTGCTGGGGCTGCTGGCCCCGCTTCTGCCCGGGCCGGCGGCGGTGGAGAATCCCGGCTACCCCCGCGCAAAGCAGGTGCTGGAAAACAACGGCGTGGCCTGCTGCTGCCTGCCGGTGGACGAGGACGGACTTTCCATCCAGGCGCTGTCGGACTCCGGCGCGGCGGTCTGCTACGTCACCCCCAGCCATCAGTTTCCCACAGGCGTCACCATGCCGGCCGGACGCCGGGCCGAGCTGCTCCACTGGGCCGCCCGCTGCCCGGGCCGGCGGTATATCATCGAGGACGACTACGACTCCGAGTTCCGCTTCGACACCCGCCCGCTGCCCAGCCTGCAGGGGATGGCCGGGGCCGACGGGCCGGTGGTCTACCTCTCCACCTGCTCCCGCAGCCTCGCGCCCAGCATCCGCATCGCCTACATGGTGCTGCCCGAGCAGCTTCTGCCCGCGTGGCACGCGAAGTATCGGCTCTACTCCAGCACCGTGAGCCGCTTCGAGCAGCAGACGCTGGCCCGCTTCATCACCGGAGGCTACTTCACCCGCCACTTGGCCCGGGAGCGGGTGGCCTATAAGGCCCGGCGGGACGCCCTGACGGCGGCGTTGCAGGAGGCCTTCGCGCCCGAGGAGCTGCATCTGACGGGGCTGCACACCGGCCTGCATCTGCTGGCCGAGCTGCGGGACCCGCCCCCGGATGACGCCCTCCGGGCCGCCGCCGAGGCCGAGGGCGTCCGGCTCAGCCTCCTGAGCGATTACGACCTCACCGGCGGCGGAGCCGCTCTGGTCGGCACGCTGGTGCTGGGCTATGGCTCGCTGGCGGACGAGAGCTGCCCGTCGGTGGGAGAGACGTTGAAGAGGGCCTGCACGGCGGCGCGGGAGTCCTCGGTAAGGGTGTAACGCCCGGCGTCGGCATCCCAATCCCCGGGCAGCGCCTCGGCATGGACGGAGGCTGTGCGGTCGGCGAGAAATTCCAGCGTATCCTCTAAGATGAGCAGGTTCTGCGCCGTCAGGTCGGTGAGCAGGCTCGGGCTGTGGGTGCGCAGGGCGTCGGGCAGGGTGGCGGGCAGAAGCTCCAGCTCCTGCCGGAAGAAGGCGTCCCACACCGCCGCCCGGGCGGCTGCTTTGTGGGCCGGAGGGACGACGCCCTCCATCCCGCTGAGCAGCGCTTCCGCCTCCCGGGCTGAAAGGGCCTGCACATTGGCGCTGCAGCCGGTGCGGACCAGCTCGTCGGCGGTCAGCGCGCCCGAAAAGCCCACCCGGAGCGCCCCGTACCGGTCAGCGATGGCCTGTAAGACCGAGGGCGCAAGGGCGAGGTAGTGGGTGTCCTCAGGCAGGGCGAGGGCTGAGAGCAGTGCTTCCCGGCAGCGGGCAGGGCCTGCCGCCCGGTAGCAGTCGGCGAGGGCGGCTTCGTCCGTCCCGAAGGGGACGGTCAGCTCCCCGGGCAGGGCCAGCGCATGGATGCAGTTCTGGCTGGCGCTGAGGTAGAGCAGCAGGAAGCCGGGGGCTGTCGTCTCGGTGGGGGCGGTGCAGACCAGCAGGCTCAGGCGGTTTTCCTCCTTGGGCTGTCGGATGGCCACACCGCTCTGAGGGCGGGAGGCCAGCTTTGTCCGCAGAGTGCGGCGGGTGAGCAGGATGGTCCCGCCCACCAGAGGTACCAGCACCAGCAGCCCTGCCAGCAGCGCGGCCCAGAAGGGCCTCCAACCTTTTGCGTTCATTCCTCTGCCTCCCTGCAAAAAACTGCATAAAGCATGGCCGGGCGGGGGAAGCTTTATGCAGAAAAGGAGGGAAACGCTATGAAATTCGATGATACCCCCAGCAAGGAAGAGCGGGAGGACTTCTGGCTCGACCTCGGCCCCGCCAGTGCCTACGAGGGGCTGGACTGCTGCGAAACCGCCCGCCGTGACGGCGACGCCAGCCCGGACGGCCTCGCCCACGGCTTTGAGGGCGCGGAAGGCCCGGAAGACCTCGTGCCCCCGCCCGATGATGACCCGGACGGTGAGCCGGTGCCCCACCTGCCGCCCCAGCTGAAGGCTGAGGAGTGGCTGGACGCGCTGGGCAGCCCCGACGATGTGCCGCCCATCGACCGATAAAGACAAGAGAAAGTCATACCAAAATAAAATTCATCTTCCGGAATAAAAGATGAAACCGGAGCGTAAAATGCGGTGAAAGGCTTGCCAAGAAGCCGAAAATATGATAAAGTTTTTCTACTGTGCACAGCTGTGCATAAAGGGAGAACGAAATCACAAGATGTGCCGCCCGGTGCGCCGGGTGTGCCGCACTCTGGAGAAGCCCGCAGAAAGCGGGTGCCGAAGGTGTAAGGCCGAATGGGCCGATCTCTCAGGCAGAAGGACAGAGCAAACGTCTTTTGTGCAGGAAGCATATCCTGCGCGGAGTCATACGCTGCGTTTTTTGCGGGCAGAGCCTTTGGGAAAGAGGTTCTGCCCGCATTTTGTTTGGGATATTTGGAGGAGGATTCCTATGGTAGACATCGTCACGCGGATCAACAACGTGGTCAACGGCTTCGTCTGGGGGCCGTTCGGTCTGGCGCTGCTGTTCTGCACCGGCCTCTGGCTCAGCATCCGCACCGGTTTTTTCCAGTTCCGGAGGATGGGCTACTGGCTCCGGCACACCATCGGCGCCATCTTTACCAATAAGGACGTCACCGCCCACACCAGCAAGGAGGACATGGCCATCAGCCAGTTCCAGAGCATGTGCACGGCGCTGGCGGGTACCATCGGCACCGGCAACATCGTGGGTGTGGCCACGGCCATCGTCTCGGGAGGCCCGGGGGCCATCTTCTGGATGTGGGTCATGGCGCTGCTGGGCATGATGACCAGCTTCGCCGAGAACGTGCTGGGCGTCTACTACCGCCGCAGGAACGAGAAGGGCGAGTGGTCCGGCGGCGCGATGTACTACCTTACCGACGGTCTGGGCGCAAAGCCCGGCTGTAAGACGGTGGGCAGGGTGCTGGCCGTCCTGTTCGCCTGCTTCTGCATCCTTGCCTCCTTCGGCATCGGCAACATGAGCCAGATCAACTCCATCGCGGGCAACATGAACGCCGCGTTCCATCTGCCCTACCTCGCCACCGGCCTTGCGCTGATGGTGGTCACGGCCCTCATCGTCATCGGCGGACTCAAGCGGGTGGCCGCTGTCACCGAGAAGCTGGTGCCCCTGATGGCCCTGTTCTACATCGCGGGCGCGCTCATCATCGTGGTCATGCACGCGGGCAATATCCCGGCGGCGCTGGCGGCGATCTTCCGGGGCGCATTCAATCTGAACGCCGCAGGCGGCGGCGCGCTGGGCTACGGCATCAGCCAGACCATCACATGGGGCTTCAAGCGGGGCGCGTTCTCCAACGAAGCCGGACTCGGCTCTGCGGTCATGGTCAACTCGGCCTCCAACGTCAAAGAACCGGTGCATCAGGGAATGTGGGGCGTGTTCGAGGTCTTTGCCGACACCATCGTGGTCTGCACCCTGACGGCCCTCGTCATCCTGACCACCGGTGTGGTAGACCTCGAGAGCGGCGTTGTCCTTGCGGGAGTGCAGGACAATGCACTGGTGGGGCAGGCCTTCACGGCGGCGTTCGGCAGCTTCGGCCCCAAGTTTATCGCGGTGTCCATCCTGCTGTTTGCCTACTCCACCACCCTCGGCTGGAGTCATTACGGCACCAAGGCCGTCGAGTATCTCTTCGGCACGGCAGGCAGCCGTATCTACAAGGTCGTCTTTGTGGGGATGACCGTCGTGGGCGCGACCATGAAGCTGGGCCTTGCGTGGGACCTCTCCGACACCTTCAACGGCCTGATGATGATCCCGAACCTCATCGGCGTGCTGGCGCTGTCCGGCACTGTGGTGGACATCACCAAGAACTACTTCGCACGCCGCGTCCGGGGCGAGGACATCGAGCCGATGTGGTCGGCCTTTGCGGAGTATCAGAAGGAAGAAGAGGCGGAAGCTGCCGCCGAGGCCGCAGAGCTGGAGAAAGCGGCGAACGAATAACGCAGAAAACAAGACCCCGGAGAAATGCCCTCCGGGGTCTTGTGCTGCTTCAGGTCTTTCTCTTTTTCTTCCGGGGGGCAGGGGCGGGGCGGCGCTTCGCCGCCGACCGGCCGGCGAGGATGCCGCTGCCGAAGGCCCAGTGGAGGTTGTAGCCGCCGCAGCTGCCCGCGCAGTCCAGCGTCTCGCCCACGAAGTAAAGGCCCGGACAGCCCTTGAACTGGAAGTCGTCCTCCACCTCGTCCAGCAACAGTCCGCCGCCGGTCGTCTGGGCCTGCTTCCAGCCGCAGGGGGTCAGCCCCTCGAACCGCCAGCACTTGGCCGCGGCGGCGAGCTTCGGCCACGCCGAAGCGGGCAGGGCGCGGGCGTCTTCGGGCAGCCCGGCGTCGGCCCAGAGGGCGCGGCCCAGCTTTGCGGGCAGAAGCCCCAGCCAAAACTCCGCTGCGCCGCCCAGAAGCCCGGCCCGCCGGGCGAAGAGGGCGGACAGCTCCGCTTCGCTCAGGGCGGGGAAGAGGTCGAGGGCTATGACGGGCTGCTTCGGGCCGCGGCCCGGGGCCAGCAGGCCCGACAGCTGCATGATGCAGATGCCGGAGAGTCCGTAATCGGTGAACTGCACCTCGCCCATTTCCCGGGCAAGCACCCGGCCATCGGTGCCGTCCAACAGGCTGGCGCAGCCCTTGGCCCGGATGCCGGCCAGCGACTTGCGGGGGCGGGCGCACTGTAAGGCCGTCAGGCAGGGGTAGAGGGGGGCCATCCGCCCGCCGCACTGGGCGGCGAACCGGGTGCCGAAGCCGTCGGTGCCAAACTGCGGCCCGGCTTCGCCGCCCATGGCGCAGATGACGGCATCGGCCCGCAGGCTTTCGCGGCCCGCTTCCGTCTCGAACTGGAGGTCGTAGCCGCCCCGGCTCTGGCTCAGGCTCCGGACGGTGCAGCCGGTGCGAAGCTCGACGCCAAGCGCGGCCAGATGGTGTTCCAGCAGGGCCAGCACGTCTGCCGCCTGATTGGAGTAGGGGTACACCCGCCCGGCCTCGTCGGTGCGGGGGTAGAGGCCGAGGCCCTCGAACCACGCCAGCGGCGCGGCCTCGTTCACGGCGTCCAGCAGGCGGCGCAGGGCCTTGGGGCTGCTGGTGAAATACCGCTCGGGCGAGATGTCCCGGTTGTCGAGGTTGCAGCGCCCGTTGCCGGTGGCCAGAAGCTTTTTGCCCACCTTTGCGTTTCTGTCCAGTACGGTGATGCGGGCGCTGCCCTTGGCGGTCTGCGCTGCCGCCAGCGCAGCGGCCAGACCCGCTGCGCCGCCGCCTAAAACAAGGATATGCTGCATCCTCTGTCCATCCTTTCCAAGAAGCTGTGTTCAGAAGCAAACCAGCTTCTGAGATGAGTTCATTGTATCATAGCCGCTCCGGTTTGGCAAACAGAGGGCGGGCAGGTGTATATTTCCCTCTCGTTTCCACATAATAACTGTACCGCATCCGAAAGCAAAGAATGGGAAGGAAGGTACACCAGATGAAAGCAACCGGAATCGTCCGCCGCATCGATGAGCTGGGCCGGGTGGTCATCCCGAAGGAGATCCGCCGCACCCAGCGCATCCGCCGCGGCGACCCCCTCGAGATCTTCACCACCGGCGAGGGCGAGGTCATCTTCAAGAAGTATTCCCCGGTGGGGGAGCTGCACGGGGTGGCGGTGCAGTATGTGGAGGTGCTGAGCCGAAGCTTTGCCCTTACGGCCTTCGTGGCCGACCGCGACCGCATCCTCGCCGCCGCAGGGGCAGGCCGGCGCGACCTTGCCGACCGCAGTGTCAGCCAGCCGCTGGAACGGGTGATGGAGTCCCGCAAGCCCTACCTCAGCGAGGGCGATCCGGAGCACGTCCTGCTGCCCTGTGAGGGTTCGCTGCGGCCTCTGCTCTGTGCGTGGCCCATCATCGCAGCGGGGGATGTCACCGGGGTCGTCGGGCTGCTGGCCGAGGATCGCGCCCAGCAGCCTGACCCCGCCCAGCAGAAGGCCGTGGCCGTGGCGGCAGCGTTTCTGGCAAAGCAGATGGAGGAGTGAACATTATATAATAGGAGCGTCTGCGGTTTGGCAGGCGCTCCCTTTTTTGTTTATGACAGAATTATGAATCTTTATAAACTTTTTCGAGAAGCTATTGACAGGGAAAAAATTTTGGCTATAATGGTCTTAGCACTCAGGAAGATGGAGTGCTAAAGAAACAAAAGCCAAGAAGGAGGCAGGCGCTATGACGATGGATGCACGCAAGCAGCGAGTCTTGCAGGCGATCGTGGCGCTGTATGGCCTCGAGGGCGAGCCTGTGGGCAGCAGTGTGCTGGCAAACTATTTTGATATGGCCGTGTCCAGCGCCACGCTGCGCAACGAAATGGCGGCGCTGACCAAGCTGGGTCTGCTGGAGCAGCCCCACACCAGCGCGGGCCGTGTCCCCAGTGCCAAGGGCTACCGTTATTATCTCGACAATCTGCTGACCGACGACCAGCCGCTGGACCGCGTGACCCGCGCCCGGGTGGAGGCCGTCTTCGCCAGCCTTGACCATGAGCCGGAAAAGCTGGCACAGGGTGCCGCCAAGGCGCTGGCCGCCATCAGCGGCTGCACCGCAGCGGTCAGCACCCCCTGCGCCGAAGACCTCTGCGTCGCCCACTACGAAGTCGTTCAGGTGGGCCGCAGCGCGGCGGCTGTGCTGGCCGTCACGACGGCAGGCTACGTCCGCACCCGTGTGGCGCGGGTGCGCACCGGGCTTTCCCGGGAGAATGCCGCTGCGCTGGCCGCGCTGCTCAACCGCAACCTGACCTTCGTTGCGCCGGTGGATCTTTCGAGCCGGCTGCTTGCCGAGCTGTGCAGCCAGATCGACCCGGAGCTTGTGCCGGTCATCAGCGCCGCAGCCGCGATTTTGCAGGACTCCGCACAGCCCCATGTATTCTTGGGCGGTGAGCAGCACCTGCTGGACTGGCCTCAGCTGGAGGGCAGGGTGGGCGACATCCTCACCTTGCTGAACGACGAGGAGCAGGCCGCCCACATCATCGCACCCCCGGCAGAGCGCAGCGAGAGCGTGCTGCTGGGCGAGGATCTGGAGCCTCAGATCCCCGGCTTGTGCATCGTCAGCGACCGCTACCTTGTGGGCGGCGGGCTGTGGGGCACGGTGGCCCTCATCGGGCCGACCCGGATGCCCTTCCAGAAGCTGATGCCGCTGCTCCACCTCTTCGCCGATGAGCTTGGCGAGGGTATGAGCGGCAAACGAAAAGACACCCCGCAGATGGCCGCACCCCGGCGGACTGTGATATATAAGGAGGATCTGGAATGAGCGAAGAGACGAAGAAGACGGCAGAAGCTCCCGAGCAGGAAGCGAAGGAGACCGAAGCCGCACCTCAGGAAGCGCCCGAGACCGCCGCAGCCCCCGAGCAGGAGGCCGAGGCAGAACCGGCAGACGCCAAGAAGAAAGATGGCTGGTTCAACAAGAAGGCCCGCGAGATGGACGCCGTGAAGGCGAAGCTCGACGCGGCCGAGAAGAATGCCGCACAGGCGAAAGACCAGCTGCTGCGGATGGCAGCGGAGTACGAGAACTACCGCAAGCGCTCCGCCCGCGAGGCTGACCAGAAGTTCAACGATGGTGTGTCCTTTGCCGTGAATCAGATCATCCCCATCCTTGACACGCTGGAGATGGCGGCCAACGCTCCCACCACCGACGAGAATTACAAGAAGGGCGTCATCATGACGCTGGATAAGGCCGCCAAGGCGCTGGATGCCCTCCATGTGGAGGAGATCGAGGCGCTGGGCAAGCCCTTCGACCCCAACATCATGAATGCCGTCCAGCAGATCCCCGCCCCGGACGGGCAGGAGAGCGGCACCGTCATCACGGTGTACCAGAAGGGCTACAAGCTGGGCGACAAGATCGTCCGCCACGCGACCGTCGTGGTGGCCGAGTGACATCGCAGAGACCCGCAAGGGTTTTGAAGATAAGACATCCGCTTCACACATCGAGCATGAGATAAACAAGTTCTTTTGAGAGGAGACTTCATTTATGAGCAAAATCATTGGTATTGACCTTGGTACTACGAATAGCTGCGTGGCTGTCATGGAGGGCGGCGAGCCTGTCGTCATCGCAAACTCTGAGGGCGCACGCACCACCCCGTCTGTTGTTGGCTTCACCAAGACCGGCGACCGTCTGGTCGGTCAGGTCGCAAAGCGTCAGGCCATCACCAACCCGGAGAACACCGTTTCTTCCATCAAGCGTCAGATGGGCACCGACCATAAGGTGACCCTGAACGGCAAGGAGTACACTCCCCAGCAGGTCAGCGCTATGATCCTGCAGAAGCTGAAGGCTGATGCCGAGGCTTATCTGGGCGAGCCTGTCACCGAGGCCGTCATCACCGTTCCTGCCTACTTCAACGACAGCCAGCGTCAGGCCACCAAGGACGCAGGCACCATCGCCGGCCTGAACGTCAAGCGTATCATCAACGAGCCGACCGCCGCTTCTCTGGCCTACGGCATCGATAAGGAAGATGACCAGAAGATCATGGTCTACGATCTGGGCGGCGGCACCTTCGATGTCTCCATCATCGAGATGGGCGACGGCGTCACCGAAGTTCTGGCCACCAACGGCGACACCCATCTGGGCGGCGACGACTTCGACCAGCGCATCATCGACTGGATGGCAGACGCCTTCCAGACCGAGAACGGCATCGACCTGCGCAAGGATAAGATGGCCGCGCAGCGCCTGAAGGAGGCTGCCGAGAAGGCAAAGATCGAGCTGTCCAGCGCAATGAGCACCCAGATCAACCTGCCCTTCATCACCGCCGACGCTACCGGCCCCAAGCACCTCGACATGACCCTGACCCGCGCAAAGTTCAATGAGCTGACTGCGGATCTGGTCGATCGCACCATGACCCCTGTCCGCAAGGCTCTGCAGGATGCAGGCCTGCGCGCATCGGATCTGAAGAAGGTCCTGATGGTCGGCGGCTCCACCCGTATCCCCGCCGTCTACGATGCAGTCAAGAAAGAGCTGAACTGCGAGCCGTTCAAGGGCATCAACCCCGATGAGTGC
>OICV01000398.1_pt1 | contig 20388 bp, 18 predicted proteins | sample 1581361 | NCBI WGS metagenome assembly OICV01 (sample SAMEA3882551, study PRJEB24775) | human gut metagenome | biome: human-associated habitat; feature: intestine environment; material: feces | place: Netherlands | collected 2009/2010 | reverse complement strand
CGTTCCAGCACCGTCATCACCAGATATAAAATAATGCTGTCCACCGGAGCCTTGATCACATTTTTGATCAGCCGCGCGGGGAGCATCACCATAAACGCCTTACCGTACACCTGAGACAGCCAGAAGGTTCCGAGCAGGACATTCACCAAAAGCGCCACTGTCAGCTCCGCCGCCAGAATCCGCCAAAAGTTTGTCGGTTTGCGGTACAGGAAAAATCCGTAGATCAGTCCCGCCAGCAGGCAGTTTAAGGTCAGACCCGGAATCCATGCTCCGGTGGGATACAGCAGCAGCTTTAAAATATCCATCGCTGCCGCAAACAGGCTGCCGACCGCAGGGCCAAACAGGACGTCCACCATTTCATTCGGAAGACCGGATACGCCGATCTTTAAGTAATTCCCGATCTGAACGGTGAACGAGTTGAGAATCAACGCAAGCGCCGCAAAAAGTCCGCACGCCGTGATGGTGCGGATATTGCGAAACTCCCGCATGGATTCCGTAAAAAGAGCTGCCATTTTTTTCATTGCATTTCCTCCTTCTACAGACATCGGGCCGCAAAAGGAGATAATGGGATTATCTTCTGCTGCAGCGAGATGCGGTCTGTATACCGCAAGCCGAACCGGCTTTTCGTCCAACAGGCAACTCTCTGTCCTGCCGGCACTTAACGCATACAAACCTACTCTGCATGTTTTATTTTTTTGTTTCGTTTCCCATTATAGCAGTGCAGCCTGCAATATACAATTCTTATTTCTATTTTCTCCCGATACCGCTCACATTGCGTACTGGCTGTTATACAGCGTTGCATAAAAGCCGTTCTGTGCAAGCAGCGTCTCGTGGTTGCCCTGCTCGATGATATGACCATCCTTCATGACCAGAATGACGTCCGCGCTGCGGATGGTGGAAAGACGGTGTGCAACGATAAAGCTCGTCCTGCCTTCCATCAGCTTTGCAAATGCATTCTGAATCTTTAATTCTGTTCTGGTATCGATTGAGGACGTCGCCTCGTCTAAAATCAACATCGGCGGGCGACACAGCATGACGCGCGTGATGCACAGAAGCTGCTTCTGTCCCTGGGAAAGGCTTCCGCCGTCCTCCGAAATAACCGTGTCATAGCCCTCCGGCAAGCGCATGATAAAACTGTGCGCATGGCATGCCTTCGCCGCTGCTTCGATCTCTTCCTGCGTCGCATCCGGCCTTCCGACCGTAATGTTGTCGCGGATGGTTCCGGCTCTCAGCCAGGTTTCCTGCAGCACCATTCCGTATCCCGCACGCAGGCTGTGTCTGGTCATTTCCCGGATATCCACATCTTCTACCGAAATGGAGCCGCTGTTTACATCATAAAACCGCATCAACAGGTTGATCACCGTCGTTTTGCCGCATCCGGTGGGTCCGACAATCGCCACGCGCTCACCCGGCTTTACCTGCAGATTGAAGTTCTCAATGAGCTTCTGCTCCGGCACATAGGAAAACGCAACGTCCTTCAGCTCCACTTTTCCATCCACATGCTGCAGTGAAACCGCATTTTCCACTTCCGGCACCTGAGATTTTTCTTCAATCAGCTCGAATACCCGTCCCGCGCAGGCGATCGCGTTCTGCAGCTCTGTTACGACGCCGGAAATTTCATTAAAGGGTTTGGTGTACTGATTTGCATAGCTCAAAAAGCTGCTCAGCTGTCCGACCGTCAGCCGTCCGTTGATCGCAGCCAGCGCGCCGAAGATGCCAACGCCGGTATACACAAGGCTATTGACAAAACGGGTGGACGGATTTGTGATGGAGGAAAAGAAAATCGCTTTCAACGAGCACGTCTGGAGACGGTTGTTGATTTCGTCAAATTTTTCGATGGCATCCTTTTCCTGCCCGAATGCCTGCACAATCTTCTGGTTGCCGATCATTTCATCGATCAAAGCAGTCTGCTCGCCTCTCGTTTCGGACTGGGCTTTGAACATGCTGAAGGTCCGTTTTGCGATAAACGAGGCCACAAACAAGGAAACCGGTGTTACCACCAGCACGACAATCGTAATGCCGACGTTGACCGAAAGCATGAAGCCGATCGTTCCCAGAATCGTAATCACACCGGTAAAGAGCTGGGTAAAGCCCATCAGCAGACCGTCCGCAAACTGATCGACGTCCGCGATGACACGACTGACGATCTCACCGTGGGCATGTCCGTCAATGTATTTGAGGGGCAGGACCTCTATCTTTTCAAATGCCTCGTTTCGAATATCCCGCACGATCTGATAGGTCAGTTTATTGTTGCAGACGTTCATAATCCACTGCGCCAGTGCGGTGATCCCGATCATGACCGCCATTTTGATCAGAACTGCAATCAGTCCGTCAAAATTGACATTACCTTTTCCAACGATGCAGTCCACTGCTTTACCGATTAACAGTGGAAGATACAGCGTGGATGCGACAGTAATCGCCGCTAAAATCACGGATAAAAGAAGGAAAAAACGGTACGGCTTCATATAGTGCAGCACTTTTTTCAGGGTCTGCGTCTGTCCTGCTTCCATTTTTTTTGCCATGTTCAGCATCCTCCTTTCTCTGCCTTACCCGCATTGGCGGCGTTTTCACGCACTGCCTTCGCCGCCTTTTCATCGAACTGGGAATAATAAATTTCCTGATAAACCGGACAGGTCTCAAGCAGCTCCTCATGGGTTCCAAGTCCGGCAGCCTTTCCATCGTCCAGCACCAGAATTCGGTCTGCATGCTGAATGGAGGACGTTCTCTGGGAAACGATAAAGACCGCAGGATTTCCTTCCATATTTCGGATTGCTTTTCGAAGCGCCGCATCCGTCGCATAGTCGAGGGCAGACGCGCTGTCGTCCAAAATCAGGATCTCCGGCTGTCTGACAAGGGCACGGGCAATGGTCAGACGCTGTCTCTGACCGCCGGATAAATTCTTGCCTCCCTGCTCGATTCTGCTCTCGAGCTGTCCGTCTTTTTTCTCAACAAACTCTTTTGACTGGGAAATTTCCAGCGCTTTCCACATTTCTTCTTTGGACGCATCCTTCTTTCCCCAGCGCAGATTCTCTACAATGGTTCCGGCAAACAGCACTGCTTTCTGCGGCACGATGCCAATCCTGCTGCGCAGCACTTCCGGGCTGTAATCTTTGACATCCACGCCGTCTACCAGGACACGTCCCTTTGTTACATCGTAAAAACGGGGGATCAGATTGACCACACTGGATTTACCGGAACCCGTACCGCCGATGATGCCGATCGTCTCACCATGCTTTGCCGTAAAGCTGATGTCCGTCAGTGATTCGCTGCCCGCTCCCGCATAAGTCAGACACACATGGTCGAATACAACCGCAGGCGCATTTTTGTCCGTCTCAATTTTCTGTTCCACATCAGCCAGCTCCATACTGTTTTGCACTTCCAGCACGCTCTGCACACGGTTGCCGCAGGCAATCGCTTTTGTCACCGTGATAATCAGGTTCGCCAGCTTAACAAGCTCTACCAGAATCTGGGACATGTAATTGACAAGCGCTACGATCTGTCCCTGGGTCAGGATGCCGGAATCTACGCGGATTGCGCCGGTATACAACAGTGCAATGATCGAAACATTGACGATCACATAAGTAATGGGGTTCATCAGACCGGAGATTCTACCGACGTATTTCTGCAGCCCGGTCAGCGTTTCATTTTTTTCCTGATAACGGCTTAATTCTTCCTCTTCTTTATTAAAAGCGCGGATGACGCGTACGCCTGTCAGGTTTTCCCGGGTCAGACCCAGCACCTGATCCAGCGCAGCCTGCACCTTTTTGTACAGAGGCATCGTCCAGAGCATGATGCCGAACACGACGATGGAAAGCAGCGGAATCGTCACCACGAAAATCAGCGCCGCCTTTCCATCTACGGTAAACGCCATAATCATCGCGCCGAACACAATAAAGGGCGAACGCAAAAACAGGCGCAGCACCAGATTGACACCGGATTGTACCTGGTTGATATCACTCGTCATTCTCGTGATCAACGTAGACGTGCCGAGGGTATCCATTTCCGTATAGGAGAGTCCCTGGATGTGCGCAAACAGCTCATGGCGCAGGCGGGTGGAAAATCCGGTCGCCGCTTTCGCCGCAAAATACTGCGCTGTAATCGAGCAGACCAGCCCGATGACGCCCAGGGCAATCAAAAGCATGCACATCCTCACGATGTACGGTTTGTCCGATCCGCAGATACCCTGATCGATCACCGCAGCCATTACCAGCGGGACAAACAGCTCAAACAATGCTTCCAGCATTTTAAACAAAGGAGCGAGCACGGTTTCCTTTTCATACCCCTTCAAATAACAAAGCAGCTTCTTCACGTCTTGTCTTCCTCCATTCGGTCTTTTTATCTGCCAAAAATCCGATTATAGCCATAGGGCAGCGGCCGTCCGAACAGATCCGGCCATCGAATGCTCTCTACCACGCCTTCCGTCTTTTCTGCCGCTTCCTGATTGTCCGGATTATCCGGGATTCGGTTCTCACACTGCACATTTTCACAGCTGTCGCATACACCGGCGCAGCGGACGCCCTCCTTTGTCAATTCTGCCCAGAACACGACGCTTTTTTTCGGGATCAGGCAAAGGCTTTCATTGCAGGTGATGTAGGAAGCGGTACATTGACCATTGCAGTCAAGCATTTTCAGCAGCGTCGGCAGCTGTTCGATCGGCTCACTGCTGCTTCCCAAAAAGCTCATCTGCTTCACAAACCATCCGGTTCTTCGATGAATTTCCGCGTGGAACCGGCTATAGGCTTCCATCAGAGCTTCTCCGGCGAGCGTTTCAACCATATAGCTTTCCAGCAGCATATCCTGCTTTTGAAGCTTTTCCTGCAGCTCGTCCACTCCTTTTCCAAGTGTCATTGACGCTGCCAGTCGATCTTCTTTTTCCGGACACGCTGCGAATCTGCAGCTGATCTGATCGCTACAGGTATCCTTTAGCCGGGTGCACAGCTGCTTGAGCTGCTCACGCTCGTCTTCCGGAAAATGATAGCGTGCAAGCGTCCGTGCTGTAAGGAGCGCAGTATCCGCAATCGGAAGCACTACAGATTGCGGCATAGCGTAAGCGGGCGGAATGACAGATTGCGCAGATGCTGTGCCTACAGGCTGACACGCCGATTGTGCAGAGGATGCGCCTGCAGGCTGACGCGCCGATTGCGCAGAGGATGTGCCCTGCAGCCCAATCATAACGGGCGCTCCTGCAGAATCTCTGCAAAATATCCCATGTGGGACACCGGCTCCCCGGCGCAGTACAGATGAGATGTGTCTCCCAGCATCTGCGTCCGGAACATCCCATAGCCCTGCTCCACCTCTTCCGTACTCACAACCGTCACGGAAGACGGCGGCAGAAACATTGTATGATTCAGACACACCGGAGAAATGGAAAGCAGATGGGACAGCATATAAAATGTCACTCCCATATGGCAGAACAGCACGATTGTGTCCTCATTATGCTGCTTCGTGCGATATAAGCGTCCCTCCCTGTGGTAACCGTGTTTTGCGAGGATGCCGTCTAAACCATCGCAGACTTTCTGATAGGTCTCTGCAACCGGACCGCTTTTCATCAGATCCGTTTCCAGAAAACGATCTATATTCAGCAAATCCGGCTCTTTTGTCCAGTAAGCGGGCTTTAAATCCCAGCTCAGCCGGTTCTTTCCGGTTTCCGGGTCAACGACACAGGCATCGAATTCGCGCATCCAATCACATGTCACTGCCTCCCTGCCGCATTCCTTCAGCGTAAACGAAGCAGTATCCTTCGCCCTGCCAAGCGGCGAGCAGTAAAATTCATCCACCTTCCAACGCTTCGTGCGCTCAGCAAGAAGCTTCGCTTCCCGCCAGCCCTTTTCTGTCAGGCTGTCAATTGAATAATCCGGTTCTGCATGTCGAATAAAAATCAGTCGCATCGACCCTCTCCTCCTTTTGTATCTCCCCATTTTTCAAATTGTTATGTAGTTTTTTCTGCTATGCAGCAAACATGTTTTCATGTTACTCCATTTCCACAGAAAAATCCAGCGCCAATTCTGCGTTCCGGCAGCGTAGCGCAGTGAAATTTTTTACGAATACCAACCGCATTCCGCGCAGCGCGCTCTGTGCTTCCATCCCAGATACCGCGTTTTATCCGACGGTGCCCGGTGCACCCGGTGCATCCTGCTTCTCCTGTGTCCGACGGGCGTCCCGCAGGCAGCGCGAAAAAACCGCATATCCCAGCAGCGCACTCACGCAGTTCAGCAAAATATCATCCACATCAAATGCGCCGAATGCCGTAAAAAGCTGAAACAGCTCGATACAGCAGACAAGCACGAACGCATCCAGAAACAGAATCCAGAATCGGCGGCTCTCCTTTTGAAGAAACGGTAATAAAAAGCCAAGCGGCACAAAAGCAAGCACGTTGCCGAAAAGATTTTCAAAGCTGTTTAATTTTCCCCAGTAACAGATATACATCCGAATCGTCTTAAATAAAGTGAAATTGGCAGTTCCAAGTCCCTCCCAGACAACCTCCTTTGTCCAGGAAGCAGCGATCGCCTCCAGCCGCGCAAGGGGATACTTAAAAACAATCACCTTGAGCAGCACAAGAATATAAAAGAAAAACACAGTCTTGAGAATGTGCTTTGTTTTCCGACTGCTTTCATCCTCTGTAAAAAGACTGTGTCCCAGTTGATTCCATATCTTTTTCATAAAGATCCTCTACTGATAATAAACCTCCATCAGGCAAAGTCCGGACGCCGGTGCCAGCATTCCCGCCTTCTGCCGGTCTTTTCCGTCCAGAATCGCAGCAATTTCTTCCGGTCTGCGCACCCCTAGACCGACCTCCACCAGTGTTCCGGTCAGAATGCGGACCATATGGAACAAAAATCCGTCTCCCCGAAAAGAAATCCGGATATCCGCGCCGTTTTGCTCAAACAAAATGGACTCTATCGAGCGGACAGTCGATTTTTTCTTGTTTTTTGCGGAGGTAAACGCTGCAAAATCATGCGTCCCGACCAGATACTTCGCCGCTGTTTTCATCGCATCTACATCTAACTGCTGTTCGATCTGCCATACCAGCCGTCTGTCAAACACCGCCGGGATTTTGCTGTTGTGAATCCGGTAGCAATAGGTCTTACCGACCGCATTTAAACGCGCGTGGAACCTGGGAGCAGCCTCCTGACAGGAAATAACCGCCACATCCTCCGGCAGATACTGGTTCAGCTTATCCAGAAGCTCTTCGCAGGAAAGCTCCGTATTCATATGGAAATTCGCGGTCTGCCCTAGGGCGTGCACACCTGCATCCGTCCTGCCGGATGCCTGGATTTCCACCGGAGTCCCCGCAATTTTCGAAAGCAGCGCCTCGAATTTGCCCTGCAGCGTGTTCTGAGTCGTCCCCTGCCGCTGCCAGCCCTGATATCTGGTTCCTTCGTATTGAATCACAATTCTAAAGTTGCGCAAATCGTCCTCCACTCTGCGGGCGCAGCGCGCCAAAACCCCCGAACAACCAAGCGTTTCCTCAGACTTTGGCGCGCCGCCCCGAACCTCACGACAACGTTTTTTATTCCTTTTTCTCCGAAATCTCTGCCTTATCCTCCGGGGTCAGGCGGCGGAACCGGTTAAAGCCATGCACCAGGATCCGCACACTGTCAATGGTTGTGTCAAAAAATCCCGCCTGATACATATTGGCAACAATAATGCCTGCCGGAACTGCCAGGATCATGCCGGCAACGCTGCCTACCTTATAACCGATAAAAATCAAAAACAGGGTCGGAAGCGGCGGAACGCCAATGGAATCCCCAACAATTTTCGGCTGGATGAGCTGACGCAAAAGCTGTCCAACTCCCCAGATGATCAGCAGCCCGATGGCCATTTTAAAGTCTCCGCCAAGCACCTTGATCACTGCCCATGGCCACAGAACCGTACCGGTTCCGAATACCGGCAGAAAATCCAGGATCGCAATCCCGATCGAAATCAGCGCACCGTAACGCACCCGCAGGATCAAAAAGCCCACCAGCATCAGAAGATATACCCAGATCTCGATCTTTAGCTGTGCTTTGAAATATCCGCCAATGGCACCGGTCAGACTGTGATACATCACATCCCACTTTTTGCGGAAGTTCTCCGGTACATATCTGCGAAACGCAGCAATCACTTCTTCCCGCTGCGCAACGAAGAAATAAGAGGACAACAGGCACATGATGACACCGACGATGATCGTCGGGATATTTTTGGCAAAATTGCCGACTGCAGATACCGTCGGACTGCCCATATGATCCACTGCGCTGCTCAACAGCTTCATCAGCGAATTCAGAATTCTGGCAACCTGCTCCTGCACGTTTGGAGAAAAATAGTGAGAAAAGCTTTCCAGTGAGTTTCCCGCGTTGGAAATATCAGACTCCATTGCCTTCCAGAGTCCCGGCAGCTCTTCCACAAATCCCTTCAGCTGTCCTGCAAGCAGGCTCAGGATCCCGTAAATACCAGCTACGATCGCAGCGATAACTGCAATAATGACGATCGCAGAGCCTGCTTTTCTGCGGATTTTAATCTTTTCATCCAAAAAACGCACCAGCGGGTTTGCGATCATCGCGATGATCCAGCCAATTACAAAAGGCATAAAATACGAAATAACCGATGGCACAACAAATACGACAAACAGCAAGATCACTACTGCAGTGATCAGGTTTAACACCGCTTTTACATATTTTCTGGATTGTCTCCACATGCTTTAATGCCTCCGTCTTCTGAGAGAATGCTGTCGAGCAGATCATAAATTTCTTCCCGTCCCTGCTTGGAAAGAGAGGAATACGGGATGATGATCGTATCCTTCTGTGCCTCTAAGCCAACCCGAATTGCCTTGAGCTGCTTTTGGATCTGACTGCGGTTGATTTTGTCCAGCTTGGTTGCAATGATGATCGGATCAAAGCCGTAATGACGCATCCACTGATACATCTGCTTATCGTTTGCGGACGGGTCGTGCCGGATATCGATCAGCAAAAAAACCGCCTTTAGCTGCTTGGAGGAATGCAGGTATCGTTCGATCATCTTGCCCCACTGCGCCTTGACTTCCTGATTGGCTTTTGCGTAGCCATAGCCAGGCAGATCTACCAGATAAAACACTTCATTTACATTATAAAAGTTGATGGTCTGGGTTTTGCCGGGCTGGGAAGAAGTTCTCGCCAGGCTTTTCCGGTTCATGATCCCGTTGATGAGGGAGGATTTGCCAACATTACTCTTTCCGGCAAATGCAATTTCCGGCAGCATATTGTCCGGAAGCTTACTCGTAATGCCGCAGACCGTTTCCAATTGAACGGATTTGATTACCATATCAGTTGTTTCCTTTCCCGCCCACAAAAGCGTGCGCAATCACATCGTCCATCGTTTCTACAAAAAGAATTTCCAACCCATTTTTGATCTCCGCCGGAATCTCTTCAACGTCCGGACGGTTCTTTTCTGGCACCAATACTGTCTTGATTCCAGCAGTCTTTGCCGCCAGAGTCTTTTCCTTTAAGCCGCCGATCGGCAGCACTCTGCCCCGCAGCGTAATTTCGCCCGTCATCGCCAGATCGGCGCGAACCGGCGTATGGGTCAGCGCAGACAGAAGCGCCGTCGCCATCGTAATACCGGCGGACGGTCCGTCCTTTGGAACCGCTCCCTCCGGAATATGAATATGAAAATCATTCTTTTTAAATACGTCGGGATCGATCTGATACCGCTCGCTGACCGAACGGATATAGCTCAGGCCAGTCATAGCGGATTCCTTCATCACATCGCCTAACTGTCCGGTCAACTCCAGCTCGCCTTTGCCCGGCATCATATTGACTTCAATCTGCAGCGTATCGCCGCCCACACTCGTCCATGCCAGGCCGCGCACAATTCCGATTTCGTCCGTCTGATTTGCTTTCAGGGAATGGAATCTGGGCTTGCCGAGATATTTTTCAAGGTTCCGGTCGTTGACGCGGATACAGCTTTTATCCTCTTTTAACAGCTCTCTCGCTGCTTTCCGGCAGATCTCCCCAAGCTTTCGCTCCAGACCTCTGACACCGGCTTCTCTTGTATAACCCTCAATCACGCTGCGCAGTGCATTATCACTGACGATCAGCCGTCCCTGCATACCGTTTTTCTTCAGCTGCTTTGGCATCAGATGCTCCCGTGCGATATGGAACTTTTCCGCAGCGGTATAACTGCTGACCTCGATCACTTCCATACGATCCAAAAGCGGACGCGGAATTGTCTCGGTCGTATTTGCCGTCACAACAAACAGCACCTCCGATAAATCGATCGGAATTTCCACATAATGATCACGGAAATTGCGGTTTTGTTCGGCATCCAGCACTTCCAGAAGCGCCGAAGCGGTGTCTCCTTTATAGTCGCTCGAAACCTTATCCACCTCGTCCAGCAGCATCAGCGGGTTTTTCACGCCTGCCTGTCTCAAACCATTGACAATCCGTCCGGGCATTGAGCCGACATAGGTTCTTCTGTGTCCCCGGATCTCCGCCTCATCCCGCACACCGCCAAGGCTGATGCGGACGTATTTTTTATTCAACGCCTCTGCAACGCTGCGTGCAATCGAGGTTTTACCGGTTCCGGGAGGTCCTACCAGACAGATAATCGGGCTTTCTCCCTGTTTGGTCAGCGCGCGCACCGCCAGAAATTCCAGCATACGCTCCTTTACCTGTTCCAGACCATAATGATCCCGGTCAAGAATCTCCTCCGCGCGAGTCAGGTCGGAGGTTTCGCGGGAGGTTTTGTCCCACGGCAGCTCCAGAAGTGTCTCGATGTAGGCACGTTCCACACCGGACTCTGCACTGTTTGTGGAAAGCCGTTTGAATCTGGAGATTTCTTTTGCGATCTTTTCCTTTACTTCTTTAGAGGCTTTGAGCTGCTGCAGCTTTTCTTCATACAATGCTGCATCCGACGCATCGTCCTCCCCCAGCTCCTCCTGAATATATTTCAGCTGTTCCCGCAAAATGTAATCTTTTTGGTTTTTATCCACACGTTCCCGCACTTTTTCCGTCAGATCAGTGCGGATTCTGGCAACCTCTACCTCCGTCGCAAGCACCTCTGCCAGCGCTTCGAAACGGCTTTCGAGATCCACCTGCTCCAAAATTTTCTGCTTTACGGTGTAATCTGCCGGAATATTTTCGATAATCTGATCCATCAGCTTACCAGGATCGTGAATTTCCTCCATATGGCGCAGAAGCGTCCGTCCCGTTCTGGGATAATATTTGCAGTATTCTGTGAAACGATCGCGCGCGCTGCGCAGCATCGCTTCTTTCCTGCTTTCGTCCATTGCTGGCACTTCCAGCGTCTCGATGTCGCCGCCGAGCCATTCCCACTCTCCAAAGAGCGTCCTAAGACGTCCTCTGCAAACGCCCTCTACGAGAACGCGAACCAGATTGTCCGGCAGCTTTGTGACCTGTTTTACCTTTGCAATACAGCCGATCTGGTACAGATCCTCTGCCTGCGGGTCCTCCGTCTCAGCATGGCACTGGGTTACCAGAAATACCTCCTGATCCTCGCTCATCGCCTGTTCTGCCGCCAGAATGGACTTCTTGCGGATCAGGTCAAAATGTATCATCGTATCCGGCAGGATCGTCATGCTGCGCAGGGCGATCACCGGAAGTTTTTTGAAATTTTCCATCGTATGCTATCTCCTATTGATGCGGAGTTTAGGATAAAATCCTGCGGAGTATTTTTTATCGTATCCTATACGATAAAAAACGCCGTCCGTATCTGTCGCGGGCGGCATCTTTTACTGTCATTCTATTTTGCTTCTTTAAAGCCGTCCAGAAGTCCCTGTTTTTCACGCCGTACCACCATCGGTTTTCCGGTTCCTTCTACCGCTTCTTTTGTAATTACGCACTGTGTAATGCTCGGATCGGAAGGGATCTGATACATCACATCCATCATCGTCTTTTCCATGATGGAGCGAAGTCCTCTGGCGCCTGTCTTTCTCTCCAGCGCGAGGTCAGCGATCTTTTCAATCGCTTCCTTCTCAAAGGAAAGCTTTACATGGTCGAATCCAAAGAGCTTCTGATACTGCTTGATCAGCGCATTCTTCGGCTCCATGAGGATTCGGATCAATGCTTCTCTGTCCAGTCCCTCCAGCGCTACCGTAATCGGCACGCGTCCGACGAACTCCGGAATCAGTCCGAACTTCACCAGATCCTGCGGGGTTACATCCGCATACAGCTCGCCTGCCTTGCGCTCTACGTTGGAAGAAATCTGTGCGTTGAAGCCGATGCTCTTTTTGTCCAGTCTGGATTCCACGATCCGCTCGATGCCGTCAAAGGCGCCGCCGCAGATGAACAAAATGTTCGTCGTGTCAATCGGAATCAGCTCCTGCTGCGGGTGCTTCCGTCCGCCCTGGGGAGGAACACTCGCTACTGTGCCTTCCATGATCTTCAGCAGTGCCTGCTGTACGCCCTCTCCCGAAACGTCACGGGTAATCGATACGTTTTCACTTTTCTTCGTGATCTTGTCGATTTCATCCAAATATACAATACCGAGCTGTGCCCGTTCAATATCATAATCAGCCGCCTGAATCAGCTTTAACAGGATGTTTTCAACATCCTCACCGACATATCCGGCTTCCGTCAGCGTCGTCGCATCTGCGATCGCAAACGGTACGTTGATGATCTTCGCCAGAGACTGTGCAAGATATGTCTTGCCGCTGCCGGTAGGTCCCAGCATAATAATGTTGGACTTCTGCAGCTCAACACCATCGTCGTCCGCCCCGGCTGTCACTCTTTTATAATGGTTATATACAGCAACGGACAGTACCTTTTTGGCCTCTTCCTGACCGATCACATAATCATCGAGGAATTCTTTGATCTGCACCGGTTTCAGCAGGTTGATCTGTTTGGGATCTTCCTCCTGCGGTTCTTCTTCATTTTCCTCTTCGATGATTTCGGCACAGATGTCCACGCACTCATCGCAGATATATACGCCGTCCGGACCAGCAATCAGCTTATGCACCTGATCCTGTGTCTTGTGGCAGAAGGAACATCTCACCTGGTCATCAGAAAATCTGCCTGCCATATCGTTCTCCTATCTATTTCTTATTTCAAATAATCCTCGTGGGAAGTGATAATCATATCGATCAGGCCATATTCTTTGGCTTCTTCTGCGGTCTTCCAGTTATCTCTTTCGGTGTCCGCAGCGATCACTTCGTACTCTTTTCCAGTATTCTCCGCAAGAATTCTGTTCATTCTCTCTTTTGTTTTTAATATATGCTTCGCGTTGATTTCGATATCAGTCGCCTGTCCCTGTGCGCCGCCCAGAGGCTGATGGATCATGATTTCCGCATTCGGGAGGGCCATTCTCTTGCCTTTCGTGCCGCCTGCCAGCAAAAAGGCTCCCATGCTTGCCGCCATACCGATACAGATCGTAGAGACATCGCATTTGATAAATTTCATCGTATCATAAATTGCCATACCGGCAGGAATAGAGCCGCCGGGGCTGTTGATATACAGATGGACATCCTTGTCCGGGTCTTCAGATTCCAGGAAAAGAAGCTGAGCCACAACGAGGCTCGCCGTTACATCGTTTACTTCCTCACCCAGGAAAATAATTCTTTCTTTGAGCAGTCTGGAATAAATGTCATAGGAACGTTCTCCGCGGCTTGTCTGTTCGATTACATAAGGTACTAAACTCATATCTGAGCACTCTCCTTTCACAAGGGGTATGCCAGAGCAGTTAAACGCCCCTGCTCTGGCATACATAAAACCCTGCGGTTTTTTTTTATTGCAGCAGGAAACTGCCCCGCTGTCGGATTTGATCTGTTTCCAATCTTATCCCATGGCATTGTCTTTTGCAACAAATCCAGCTGATATTTAAGAAATATTTTAGATCATGTTCGAATCGTTCGCAGTTTGAAATTATTTCTCTACTGCTTCGCTTACAACGAAATCTACAGCCTTGCGGACAGCCAGATCTTCCATGATCTGCTTCTTGCCGGCTTCACCCATCAGCTCTTTGATCTTGTCTGCTTCCATCTTGTAGCCTTCTGCCATGCGATTTACTTCTGCATCAAAATCTTCTTCCGTAGCTTCGATATTCTCAGCAGCTGCAACCGCTTCCAGAACCAGTCTGGATTTGATTCTGCGCTCTGCCTGAGGTTTTACCTGCTCCATCATGTGCTCGTAGGTAAGACCGGTGAACTGGAAGTACTGCTCCAGGTTCAGGCCCTGCATCTGCAGTCTCTGACCGAACTCGTCGATGGTCTGTCTCTGCTGAGTCTCTACCATAGCGTCCGGGATCTCCATCTGCGCATTCTCTACGATTGCGTCGATGACAGCGTCTTCCTTAGCGCCCTTAGCGTCTGCTTCTTTCTTTGCAAGCAGGCTCTTCTTGATATCTTCTTTGTACTCAGCCAGGGTTTCAAACTCGGAAACCTCGCCTGCGAACTCGTCGTTTAATTCAGGAAGCTGTTTTTCCTTTACTTCCTTAACAGTTACCTTGAACTGTGCAGGCTTGCCAGCCAGCTCGCTTGCATGGTACTCTTCAGGGAAAGTTACGTTTACTTCGCACGCTTCGCCTGCGTTCTTGCCGATCAGCTGCTCTTCGAAGTCGCCGATGAAGGAATGGGAACCGATCGTCAGATTGTAGTTGGTGCCCTTGCCGCCTTCGAAGGCTACGCCGTCGATGAAGCCTTCATAGTCGATTACAGCGATGTCGCCATCCTGTACAGGACGCTCCACAACTACAGTTCTGGAGTTGTTTTCCTGCTGCTGCTTTAAGTCAGCCTCAACCTCTTCGTCGGTTACGGAAACTTCTACCTTGTCAACCTCAACGCCCTTATACTGGCCCAGGGTTACTTCCGGCTTTAATGCAACCTCTGCAGTAAAGATGAAGGATTTGCCTTCTTCGATCTGGGTAACGTTGATCTTAGGAGAAGAAACGATGGTCTCTTCACATTCTTCCAGCGCTTTTTCGTATGCTTCCGGAATCAGGGCATTGGCAGCATCTTCGTAAAATACACCCTTGCCGTACATCTGCTCGATCATCTTCTTGGGAACCTTGCCCTTACGGAAACCGGGTACGGAGATTTTGCTTTTGTTTTTCTGGTAAGCATCTTCCAGTGCCTTGGAAAATTCATCTGCGGAAACCTCAATGGTCAGTTTCGCCATGTTCTTTTCAAGTTTTTCAACCTGTAAACTCATTGTATAAGTCCTCCTCGTGTTGCTTTTGTCCGTCTGACGGATATTCCAGTGAGCCGCCGGTACAAAAGCGTTTTTATAAAAAGACGCACAACCGCATCAAACTCACTACAGTCATTGTACGATTATATCATAAGGTGTTTTAAAATGCCAGTTTTTTTTGACAGTCTCCCGATTTTATGCTATTGTTAAGACAATTCGTGCTGACCCTAAAGATTTTTGCCGCAGTTTTTCGGATTGCGGGCTGATTTTCTGCGGGAGAAGGCGTACACAGGAGGAAATTTTATGGACAACCGCGTAGCCCTGATTGGAATTATGGTGGAAAATCCCGATTCGATCGAAACGATGAACCGTATTTTGCATGAATACGGACAGTATATTATCGGACGGATGGGACTGCCTTACAGGGAGCGCGGTCTTTCTATTATCAGCATTGTTCTCGACGCGCCTATGAACCAGATCAGCAGCCTGTCCGGCAAGCTCGGCATGCTGGACGGCATCAGTACGAAAACCATCTATCAAAGTCTGAAAAAGGAGACATGCTTATGAAAAAGTTTGGTTCCCTGCTGATGAGCGCCCTGCTGTGCGCATCCCTGCTCGCAGGCTGCTCATCTTCCGCTTCCGTTTCGCAAAGCACCGTTCCCGAAACCATCAGCACTGCCGAAGGCGCTATCGAAACCGGCTCCGAGGAAGTTTCTTTAGAAGAAATGACTGCTGCTAAAACAGAGACCTCGACCGAAGCCCTGGAGGAAAGCTCTGATGACACCGTTGTCCGCATAGGCGGTCTCAAGGGTCCTACCACAATGGGACTGGTCAAGCTCATGGACGATGTCCAAAACGGCACTGCCGCAAATAACTATGAATTCACAATGGTGACCGCTGCCGACGAACTGACCGGTCTGGTTGCTTCCGGCAAGATCGACATCGCCCTGCTGCCCGCAAACGTCGCTTCTGTCCTGTATCACAAGACAGAGGGTAAAGTTTCCGTGATCGATATCAACACCCTCGGCGTTTTATATCTGGTATCCGGCGATTCTTCTATCAGCTCGATTGAAAACCTGTCCGGCAAAACCGTTTATCTGCCCGGCAAAGGCACAACCCCGGAATATGTGCTCCGCTATCTGATCTCTGCATCCGGTCTTTCCGGCGAAGCCGTGACCCTCGAATTTAAGTCCGAGGCATCCGAGGTTGCCGCAGTTCTCGCAGAAGATCCCAATGCGATCGGTCTGCTTCCACAACCTTTTGTAACTGCTGCCATCGCGCAGAACGACAGCCTGTCCGTTGTCCTTGATCTGACAAAAGTATGGGACAGCCTGCAGGAGGATGGTTCCAACAGCCGTCTCGTGACCGGCGTTTCGATCGTCAACAACGAGTTTTTAGCCGCACACAAAGATCTTGTAGATACGTTTTTAACGGAGCACGAGGCTTCGATCGCCTATACTGCAGCCGATCCTGAAGGTGCTGCTGCCCTGATCGAAAAGGCAGGCATCGTCGCAAAAGCTGCCATCGCACAGAAAGCACTGCCCGCCTGCAACATCACCTATCTCGACGGACAGGACATGAAGGATGCGTTAAACGGCTATCTGTCCGTACTGCTTTCGCAGAACCCACAGTCCGTTGGCGGTTCCCTGCCGGAGGATGATTTCTATTATCTGCAGTAAAAAAATGTGCTTCGGCACATCCTTGCGCCGAGGCGCGGTTGCTTCGGCAACCATCTACCCTTGCGCCGAGTGCGCATCCTCGCGGAGCGTTTTTTTATCATATGGAAACAAAGTTTCCATATGATAAAAAGTTACAGCTGCATCCCGCGCTTTTGCGTGCGGCTGCAGCTGTTTTGATATGGAGCATTTTTTATGAATAGAAAAAAAGGATTCCCGAAACTTTTCAAAAAGCTCGGCATATACGCGTTCTGGCTGCTCGTCTGGCAGCTGCTCGCTGTTTTCTTTCACAATGACATCCTGCTCGTCGGCCCGGAAAAAACGCTTCGGACCTTTTTTTCATGTCTGATCACCGCTGGGTTCTGGCGTTCCATCTGGTTTTCGATTTCCCGCATCTGCATTGGATTTTTTCTCGCCATGCTGTTCGGCATCCTGACCGGAGCGCTCTCCTGCCGCTTCCGGATTGTCGGGGAATTTCTGGAACCGCCAATTCAGTTTATGAAATCTATCCCGGTCGCGTCATTTGTCATCCTCGCCCTGATCTGGACCGGTTCGAAAAACCTTTCGATCCTGATTTCTTTTCTGGTCGCCTATCCGATCCTGCACATCAGCACGGTCAGCGGCTTAAAAAGCACCGACCCGAAACTTTTGGAAATGGCGCAGGTTTTTCGTGTTCCTTTCCATAAAAAAGTCTTTTACCTGTACCGTCCGGCGCTGTCTCCCTATCTGATCAGCGCCTGTAAATCGGCGCTCGGCATGGCATTTAAATCCGGCATCGCCGCTGAGGTTATCGGTGTCCCCGACTTTTCCATCGGTGCAAACCTCTATGAAGCAAAAATTTATCTCGACACGGCTTCTTTGTTTGCCTGGACACTCGCGATCATTCTTATCGCCTCCTGTTTTGAAAAAATTCTGCTCCGGCTCATGACTGCTGCCGGCGGAAAGGGGAACACTGTTCATGAAAAACAATGATCTGATTCTGCAAAAGCTTTCCAAATCCTATCACGGACAGGTCGTCTTTTCCGATCTAAGCCTCGCGCTTTCTCCCGGAAACGCCTATTGTCTCATGGCTCCGTCCGGCACAGGAAAAACAACGCTTTTTCGCATCCTGATGGGTCTGGAAACACCGGACAGCGGCACAATAGATGGACTAAAAAATCTCAAAATTTCCGCTGTTTTTCAGGAGGATCGGCTGCTGGAGGGCTACGATGTCCTGACAAATCTCCGTTTCGTGTGCAGGCAGCGCCTTTCCGACGCAGAACTTTCTGCCTACGCTGCAGCCCTTTTGCCGCAAAATACCCTGTTCCAGCCGGTATGCGAATTTTCCGGCGGCATGAAGCGCCGATTGTCTTTACTGCGCGCCCTGCTCGTTCCCTTCGACCTTTTAATTTTAGATGAACCCTTCAACGGTCTGGACAGCGAAAACCGCAAAAAAGCAGCTGCGCTCGTCCGCAACCGCGCACAGGACAAAATTCTTCTGTTTGCTGCTCATACAAAAGAGGACGCTGCGCTTTTGGGTGCAGAAATTCTCTGCCCGTTCGATTCCTATTGTTCTGTGTAAATCAGTCGTTCCAAAGGAAACGAAAATGACAAAAATTTCCATTATAATTCCCTGTATCCGGAACATACTAAGCTCAAGATAAGCAAATGTGACACTGATACATCGACCGGACAGGCAGCTGCAGAGCCAACGTTCCATCCGATGACAGAGTCTCTGCAGCTTATCTGAAACCCAACAGCAGAAAATAATGGAGGTGACTAATCATGGCAACGAATTCTGGTAAATCCAATAGAGTGGAAGTTCCTGAGGCGAAGGCCGCACTGGAACGCTTCAAAACTGAGGTTGCGTCCGAGCTGGGCGTCAACTTAAAGGAAGGCTACAATGGTGACCTGACTTCCAAGGAAGCCGGCTCCATCGGCGGCGAGATGGTTCGCAGAATGATCAAGAAGCAGGAAGAATCCATGAAATAAAAAGCATTTCATGAAATAGAGATCATTTCATGAATAAAAAATAATTTCAGCCGTCCGGTAAATATCTGCCGGGCGGCTGTTTTGGTTTGTTCTTATTAAAAGGACGGTGCGCTATGCCGTCTGTTTTTTCTTCCTGCGCTGCGCCATCTGCTCGTGGAATTCTTCGAGGGTCGCGCGCCCTTCCTGTGTAACCGGTTTGACCCATTTGCCGCTCGCAGTATAGCATAGCTCGAACACCAGACGGATCAGCTCATCTGTATACAAAAAGGCGAACACGGCCAGGAACGGCAGATGCAGAACCATGCCTGCAACCCAGGTTGCAGGTACGCTGATCGTATACAGACAGATAATTTCCAAAACGGTTCCGAAAATTGCCTCGCCGCCTGCGCGGTAACAGGTATTCATAATGTAGTTACAGGTTCGCACGGTTCCCGCTGCCAGATAAATGAGCAGCATATATTTTCCATATTCCATAGCCTCTGCTCCTAATCCGAACAAAGACAACAGCGGGCGGTTGAAGATCACACCAACCAGACAGATACCAAATGTGATCGCCGGGCAGAGAATCGTGAACCCTTTCACATACTGATAGCCCTTCATATGCCGTCCTGCACCAATCTCCTTGCCGACCACAACGCTGCTGGCATCCGCCAGTCCTCCGAAGAAGGCATAAACAAAGCCCTCCAGAACACGGAACGCTGCCATTGCTGCGATCGCACTTTCCGACTGTCTTCCGATCACGATATTGATCAGCATCTGACCGATGCCGTAAAACAGCTCATTGCACAGAATCGGAAAACATTTGGACAGATAGGTTCCGGCAAATCCTTCTCCCCAGTGGAACATTTCCTGTACATGCAGGGTAACCGTCTTTTTATCTTTCAGCAAAAACACCGTCAGGATGATCAGATTGACAATACCGGAAACCAGCGTGCCTACCGCAGCGCCTGCCGCTCCCATTTGCGGCATGCCGAACCGTCCGTAGATCAGGATCCAGTTCAGGACAAAATTGACCACCAGCGCAACTGCGGAAGAAACGAGGGGAATCTTGACGCGCTCTGTCGCCCGCATCAGAAAGCTGATGATCACCGCCAGTACCTGCAGCGGATAAGCAAAGCCAACGATCCGGATATAGGGAATCGCCACCTCTATAATATTTTTCTTATCTGTATAAATTCCAAGCAGAAACTCCGGTCTTGTCACCGCTACTGCTCCGAACAAAAGACCGACAAGCAGCATAAAGCTCATGGAAAGCCCAAAGGTTTTGTTGATACCCTTTTCACTTTTGGCACCCCAATACTGGGAAAAGAACAAAAGCGCGCCTCCTGCAAATCCGAAATAGCAGGAGAAAAACAGCGACGAAATCTGCGAGCAGATGCCGACCGCCGCGACCGATAGCTCTCCCATGCTTCCGATCATGATCGTATCCACCATGCTCGCCGTCGTAGACAATAAATTCTGAAACGCGATCGGCAGTGCAATAGTATAGACTGCCTGTGCAAATACGTTCCATCTGATTCTTTTCTCTCTCATCTAATACCCCTTATCTGTCGTATTTTTGTCGATGGTATCCCCTCAGTATATCATCAGAGTCAACTACCCACGACCTAAAGGTCATGGGCTTGTAACTGCCCAGTCGTACTAAC
>OICV01000363.1_pt1 | contig 21603 bp, 19 predicted proteins | sample 1581361 | NCBI WGS metagenome assembly OICV01 (sample SAMEA3882551, study PRJEB24775) | human gut metagenome | biome: human-associated habitat; feature: intestine environment; material: feces | place: Netherlands | collected 2009/2010 | reverse complement strand
TGTTGCCAGTGTATCGTGCATTTATGGCCTGGGCGCACCTCAGGAATACTACGATATGGTGCTTTCGCTGAGGACGGGGCAGATTATTGACCGTCAGGCTATTTTGCGCAAGCTGGTGGAAATTCAGTATGACCGCAACGACATTGCTTTTCAGCGCGGCACATTCCGCGTACGCGGTGATGTGATTGAAGTTATTCCGGCAGGTTACAACGAAAAAGCCGTGCGCATAGAAATGTTTGACGACGAGGTAGACCGCATACTGGAAATTGACGTGCTGACTGGTGAAGTGCTGGCGCAGCGCACGCATGTGGCAATTTTCCCGGCATCTCATTATGTAGTGTCCAAGGAGAATATGGAGCGTGCCATCGGGGAGATTGAAGAAGAACTGGAGCAGCAGATTCGTTATTTTAAAGGGGAAGATAAGCTTCTGGAAGCACAGCGTATTTCTGAGAGAACGAATTTTGATATAGAAATGATGCGAGAGACAGGATTTTGTTCCGGAATTGAAAACTATTCGAGGCATCTGACCGGGCAGAAAGCAGGAGAGCCGCCATGTACATTGATTGACTATTTTCCGGATGATTTTCTGATCATGATCGACGAGTCGCATAAGACGATTCCACAGATTGGAGCCATGTATCACGGCGATCAGTCGAGAAAGACAACACTGGTAGATTATGGATTCCGTCTGCCATCGGCAAAGGATAACAGACCGCTCAGCTTTGGGGAATTTGAAAGTAAGATTGACCAGGTACTGTTTGTATCGGCGACACCGGGAGACTATGAAGCAGAACACGAGCTTCTAAGAGCGGAGCAGATTATCCGTCCTACCGGACTTTTGGATCCTGAGGTAGTGGTGCGTCCGGTGGAAGGGCAGATCGATGACCTGATCGGAGAGGTCAACAAGGAGATCGCACAGCATCATAAGGTACTGATCACCACACTGACCAAGCGGATGGCAGAGGATCTTACGGATTATATGAAGGAAGTCGGTATTCGGGTGAAATATCTGCATTCTGACATTGATACGCTGGAGCGTGCCCAAATCATCCGGGATATGCGTCTGGATGTGTTCGATGTACTGGTAGGTATCAACCTGTTGCGAGAGGGTCTGGATATTCCGGAGATCACTCTGGTGGCCATTCTGGATGCGGATAAGGAAGGATTCCTTAGAAGTGCGACTTCCCTGATCCAGACCATCGGCCGTGCGGCCCGTAATGCGGAAGGCCATGTCATCATGTATGCGGACACCATCACGGACTCCATGCGGGAAGCACTGGATGAGACCAACAGACGTCGTGAGATCCAGATGAAATATAATGAAGAACATGGTATCACCCCCCAGACTATCAAAAAGGCGGTGCGTGATCTTATCAGCATCTCCAAGGTAATCGCCAAGGAAGAGGTACGCTTTGAGAAGGATCCCGAATCCATGACGAAGAAGGAACTGGAGAAGCTGATCGGCGAGATCCAGAAGAAGATGCAGAAAGCAGCGGCAGACCTGAATTTCGAAGCGGCAGCAGAACTTAGAGATAAAATGCTTGAATTAAAGAAACAATTAAATGATATGGAATAAAAGTAAAGCATCAAAGATGCGATTTTGCGAATGGGCCTCTGAATAGTTGGAGAACGATATTTTATTTAAGAAAGGCAAGATAATGGAAGAAGCAAAGAAGATGCGTCCCCGGGAGTACATTAAGATCCGGGGTGCCAATGAACATAACCTGAAAAACATTAATGTGGACATTCCCAGAAACGAGCTGGTGGTATTGACCGGTATGTCCGGTTCCGGTAAGTCCTCTCTGGCATTCGACACGATCTATGCAGAGGGACAGAGACGCTACATGGAATCCCTGTCCTCCTATGCGAGACAGTTCCTGGGCCAGATGGAGAAGCCCAATGTGGAAAGCATCGAAGGACTGTCCCCCGCTATCTCCATTGACCAGAAATCCACCAACCGTAACCCTCGTTCTACCGTAGGTACGGTAACAGAGATTTATGACTATTTCCGTCTGCTGTATGCGAGAATCGGTATTCCCCACTGCCCGAAGTGTGGCAGAGAGATTGCCAAGCAGACTGTAGATCAGATGGTGGATCAGATCATGAACATGGGAGAAGGCACGAAGATCCAGTTGCTGGCCCCCGTGGTCAGAGGCCGCAAGGGCGAGCATGCCAAGGTGTTGGAGCGCGCCAAGAGAAGCGGTTATGTCCGGGTACGGATCGACGGCAGCATGTATGAACTGACGGAAGAGATCAAACTGGATAAAAATATCAAGCACAATATCGACATCGTGGTAGATCGTCTGGTGGTAAAGGATGGTATTCAGCGCCGTCTGACAGACTCTATTGAAAACGTACTGGAACTGGCAGAGGGGCTGCTGGTGGTGGATGTGATCGGCGGCGAACCGGCGACTTTCAGCCAGAGCTTTTCCTGTCCGGACTGTGGTATCAGTGTCAGCGAAGTGGAGCCCAGAAGCTTTTCCTTCAACAATCCTTTCGGTGCCTGCCCGGTATGCTTCGGCCTGGGATATAAGATGGAATTCGACGAGGATCTGATGATCCCGGACAAGAGACTCAGCATCAATGAGGGAGCCATCACGGTCATGGGCTGGCAGTCCTGTGCGGACAAGTCCAGCTTTACCAATGCTATTCTGCGGGCACTGGCGAAGGAATACAATTTTGATCTGGATACTCCCTTCCAGGATTATCCCCAGAAGATTCATGACATTCTGATCCACGGCACCAACGGTAAAGAGGTCCTGGTGCATTATACCGGCCAGCGCGGCAGTGGTGTGTATCCAGTAGCCTTTGAAGGCCTGATCAAAAATGTGGAGCGCCGCTATCGTGAGACCGCTTCCGAGAGCAGCAAACAGGAATATGAGACCTTCATGCGCATCACTCCCTGTAAAGAATGTAAGGGCATGCGACTGAAGAAGGAATCTCTGGCGGTTACCGTATGCGACAAGAATATTTATGAGATCACATCCATGTCCATCCGTGATCTGCAGAAATTCCTGGATACCATGACGCTGACGAAACAGCAGCAGTTCATCGGTGAGCGTGTGCTGAAGGAGATCCGCGCAAGAGTAGGATTTCTGGTGGATGTGGGACTGGAATATTTGTCCCTGGCCAGAGCTACGGCTACCCTGTCCGGCGGTGAAGCACAGCGTATCCGTCTGGCTACCCAGATCGGTTCCGGACTGGTGGGGGTATGCTATATTCTGGACGAGCCCAGCATCGGCCTGCACCAGAGAGACAATGACAAACTGTTGAATACTCTGAAGAACCTGCGGGATCTGGGGAACACTCTGGTAGTGGTAGAGCATGATGAAGACACCATGCTGGCAGCGGATTATATCGTGGACATTGGTCCGGGAGCCGGTTCCCACGGCGGAGAGGTCATTGCCTGCGGCACAGCGGAAGAGATCATGCAGATTCCGGAATCCATTACGGGACAGTACCTCAGCGGCAAAAAGCGGATTCCCGTACCGGAGACCAGAAGGACTCCCACCGGCTGGATCAAAGTACTGGGAGCTCAGGAAAACAACCTGAAAAACGTAGATGTAGAAATTCCTCTGGGTGTGATGACCTGTGTCACCGGTGTCTCCGGTTCCGGAAAAAGTTCACTGGTGAATGAAATCCTCTACAAGCATCTGGCGAGAGAATTGAACCGTGCCCGCTGCATTCCCGGCAGACACAAGGGTATCGAAGGTGTGGAACAGCTGGACAAAGTCATCAACATTGACCAGTCTCCCATCGGACGGACTCCCAGATCCAACCCCGCTACTTATACCGGAGTATTTGATCTGATCCGCGATCTGTTTGCTTCTACGGCGGACGCAAAGGCCAAGGGTTACAGCAAGGGACGATTCAGCTTCAATGTCAAGGGCGGAAGATGTGAAGCCTGCGGTGGCGATGGTATCATCAAGATCGAGATGCATTTCCTGCCGGATGTCTATGTGCCCTGTGAGGTCTGCGGCGGTAAGAGATACAACCGTGAGACACTGGATGTAAAATACAAAGGCAAGAGTATTTTTGATGTGTTGGATATGACGGTGGAAGAAGCATTACCTTTCTTCGAAAATGTACCGTTTATCCGCAGAAAGATCGAGACCCTGTATGATGTGGGACTTTCCTATGTAAAGCTGGGACAGCCTTCCACTACCCTGTCCGGTGGTGAGGCACAGCGTATCAAGCTGGCCACGGAGCTTTCCAGAAGAAGTACCGGCAGGACCATCTATATCCTGGATGAGCCTACCACAGGACTGCATTTTGAGGATGTCCATAAGCTGGTGGAGATCCTGCACAGACTGGCGGACGGCGGCAACACGGTGGTTGTCATCGAGCATAATCTGGATGTGATCAAGACCGCGGATTATATCATCGATATGGGACCGGAAGGCGGAGACCGCGGTGGTACAGTGATCGCCAAGGGAACCCCGGAAGAAATCGTCAAGGTGAAAAAATCCTACACCGGTTACTATGTGAAAAAGATGCTGGAGAAGGACAAGAAACTACGATAACTATTCAGACCCCCATTCGCAAAACGCTCTTTCATGGCTCCCTGATTCTGAATAGTTATCAAATTTTAAGAATTACCCTCTATGAAAATGGAAAAAATTCAGTTATAATATGATGTATATGACTAAAATAGCGTGTAGAGTCAAGACTTATAGATAGATACCATCGGAAAGGGGTAATAAAAAAGATGCAGTGCACAGATATCGGAATTGATTTAGGTACCGCCAGCATTCTGGTATACATCAGAGGAAAGGGCGTTGTATTAAAGGAGCCCTCTGTTGTAGCTTTTGATAGAGATACAAATAAGATTAAAGCCATCGGTGAGGATGCAAGACTGATGCTGGGAAGAACTCCCGGCAACATCGTAGCCGTAAGACCGTTACGTCAGGGCGTTATCTCTGATTATACCGTAACCGAGAAAATGATGAAATACTTTATCCAGAAAGCGCTGGGGAAGAGAACTTTCCGTAAGCCTCGTATCGCTGTCTGTGTTCCCAGCGGCGTTACAGAGGTAGAGAAGAAGGCAGTAGAAGATGCTACCTACCAGGCAGGTGCCAGAGAGGTTTCCATTATTGAGGAACCCATCGCAGCTGCTATCGGTGCGGGTATTGATATTTCCAAGCCTTGCGGTAATATGATCGTAGATATCGGCGGCGGTACTTCCGATATCGCAGTCATATCTCTGGGAGGTACTGTAGTCAGTGCTTCCATTAAGATCGCAGGCGATGATTTTGATGAAGCCATTGTGCGTTATATGCGTAAAAAACATAATCTGCTCATCGGTGAGAGAACCGCAGAAGATCTGAAGATCAAGATCGGTTCCTGCTACAAGAGAGCGGAAGTGGATTATATGGATGTCAGAGGACGTAACCTCGTGACCGGTCTGCCCAAGACTGTTAAGGTGTCTTCCGAGGAGACCGAGGAGGCATTGCGCGAGACTACCGCACAGATCGTGGAGACCATTCACAGCGTACTGGAGAAGACTCCCCCTGAGCTGGCAGCCGATATTGCAGACAGAGGAATCGTACTGACCGGAGGTGGAAGCCTGCTGCGCGGTCTGGAAGATCTGATCTCTGCCAAGACAGGTATCAACACCATGACAGCAGAGGATCCCATGACAGCAGTGGCCATTGGAACCGGTAAATACGTAGAGTTCCTGGCAGGCTACAGAGAGTAACACAGACAGCTCCGGGGAACCGGAAAAGATAGACTAAGGCAGGATGCCGTACATTTGTCGAAGGATCGCAGCCGCAAATGGAGGATATGAATGGTTAAAGGCTTGTATACCGCTTACACCGGTATGGTAAACGAACAGAACAGAATGGATATCATGACCAACAATCTGGCCAATGCATCTACCGTCGGATATAAAAAGGAAGGATCCACCAGCCAGTCCTTTAATGATGTGCTGACGGTCAAGATCAAGGACCAGTCGGTAGGCATGAGAAATGTCCAGAAGATCGGTATCAAAAATCCCGGAGTGAAGATCGGAGAGAATTATACCGATTATACGCAGGGATCTTTCCGCATTCCGGAGATGGCTTTTTTGCCATTGAATTTACCAATAAGGCAGGAGAGACCGACACCAAATACACCCGTGCAGGACAGTTTACACTGAATAAGGATGGATATCTGGTAACGGAAGAGGGTGACTATGTTCTGGATACCCAGAACAGGAGGATCCGCCTGAACACACTGCTAGATTCCAAGATCACCGATGACGGTACGATTTATCAGAACGATCAGGCAGTTGCCAGAATTCAGGTGACGGACTTTGAAGATTATGATTACCTGGAAAAATATGGAGAGACCTATTATCAGCCCATTGAAGGGGCCAAAACGACTACGGCAGATGCACAGGTGAAGTCAGGCTATCTGGAGATGGCAAATGTACAGATTGTATCCGAGATGGTAAATCTGATCTCCATTACCAGAGCATATGAATCCAACCAGAAGGTGGTTCAGACCATTGATGGCACTCTGGATGTAGCAGCGAACCAGATTGGTAAACTGTAGTAATGAATTCGGCTGGGACAGCCGATAACTGATTATAGAATATTTTCAGGATAAAAATCAGGTCATGGATGACATAAGGGACATTGTGAGAGGAGACTACATATGGTCAGAAGCTTATGGACAGCAGCGACCGGCATGATCGCACAGCAGACAAATGTGGATACGATTGCCAACAATCTGGCAAACGTAAACACCACAGGTTACAAAACACAGGTGAATGAATTCAAGAGCCTGTTATACCAGAACATCCAGACGAAGACAACTTCCGCAAACGGAGATACCAAGCCCGGCAGTGCGCAGGTAGGTCTCGGTGTAAGAAATGCTTCCATCAGTTCCGTATTTAAGGAAGGAAGTCTGACAGCATCCGACAGCGACACCGCATTTGCAATTGATGGCAAGGGTTTCTTTGCAGTAAGAGGAGCGGACGGCAATACCTACTACACCAGAAACGGTAATCTGAAGTTTACTCTTGCAGCCAACGGCGGCAATATGCTGGCTACTTCTGATGGACTTCCGGTACTGGATACACAGGGCAGACCCATTGTACTGGGCAGTAATTATGTGATGAGCAATGTTACGGTGAGCAAGGACGGAAGTCTGTGTTATCCCGATGCAAAGAACAATCCCCAGCCTATCGGCATCACAATAGGTGTTTTCCAGTTCAATAATCCGAACGGACTGGAAAGACTGGCAGACAGCCTGTATCAGCAGACCGCAGCCAGCGGACAGGCTATCAACGAAGCAAGAAATAATAATGTAGAAAAGAGCAGTATTATCCAGGGATATCTGGAAAGCTCCAATGTACAGGTCGTAGACGAGATGGTCAACATGATTGTTGCACAGCGTGCCTACGAACTCAACTCCAAAGCCATCACAGCATCCGATGAGATGCTACAGCAGGCCAACAACCTGCGTAGGTAATGAGACGGGGCAGGGTGCAAGGTGGTGATTCGACTGCTAGCAGGCGAAATCACCAGATTGCGGCCTGACAGGGCGAATGCCCGACATCCCTGCAAGCTCGTCTTGCAGGGATGCCCGTCACATTACCGTAGGGACGATTCGCCTGCTTGCAGGCGGAAACGTCAGATTGCGGTTTGATAGGGCGAATGCCCGTCGCATTACCGTGGAATTTAGAAAGGATAAATTATGGATATCTCTTCTATATACGGCAGTTCCGCTCTGGACAGCACCGCATACACCAATGCGGCGAACCAGACGGCTTCCAAATTGCAGAACCAGTTAAACGGTTCGGATTACACCAAAGCAACAGACGATGAACTGATGGATGCCTGCAAGCAGTTCGAGGCTTATTTCCTGGAGCAGATGTTCAAGGAAATGATGAAGACCATCCCTGAGAGCGATGAGACTTCTTCTTCCAACTCCCAGCTTATGGATTACTATAAGGATGAGATGGTACAGCAGATCGCATCCGACTCTACGGAGCAGAACAGTCTGGGATTGGCACAGATGCTATATGAGCAGATGAAGCGTAATTACAATCTTGAGTAGCGACTTCGGGCTGCCATTTCTGGCAGCCCTGATCTTTTTTATCTTACGCCGCCACCGCGGTGACCTCTTCCCAATTCGGAGAGAACAGCCTTGAAACCCACAAATCAACAGACAGATAGTATGAGGAATAAAAATGGAGACGATTACAGGTTTTGTAGACCACATTGTGTTTCAAAACAGTGAAAACGGATATACGGTAATGATCCTGTCGACAGAAGGGGAAGAGATGACCTGTGTCGGTATGTGCAAAGGACTGACCCAGGGAGAAAATATTTCCGCAGAGGGAGAATACATAGAACATCCCGTATACGGCCGACAGTTCAAGATCCAGAGCTACGAGACCGTAACACCGACCGACCGCGTGGGAATGGAACGGTATCTGGGTTCCGGAGCAATCCGGGGAGTCGGTGAGGCACTGGCAGCCAGAATCGTAAAAAAATTCGGAGACGATACTTTCCGCATCATCGAGGAGGAGCCGGAGCGTCTGGCTGAGGTAAAGGGGATCAGCGAACGCAAGGCACAGGAGATCGCTATCCAGATGGAAGAAAAAAAGGATCTCCGGGAAGCACTGGTCTATTTACAGCAATACGGAATCAGTAATACTCTTGCCGTAAAAATATATAATACCTATGGTATGGAAATGTACAGCGTTATGCGGGAGAATCCCTATCGCCTGGCAGAGGATGTCAGTGGTGTGGGATTCCGTATCGCGGACGAGATCGCAGGGAAGATCGGCATTCATACCGACTCGGATTACCGCATCCGCAGTGGCATTCTGTATACCCTGCTGCAGGCGGTGGGAGAAGGTCATTGTTATCTGCCGTTGGATCTTCTGCTGCGCAGAGCTTCCGAACTATTGGGGGTATCAGAGGAAAATATCCGTCCTCAGGTGGATAACCTTATCATGGACCGAAAGCTTGTGGCAAAGGGAGAAGCAGTATTTGCTTCCTCTTATTACTATGCGGAGTTGAATTGTGCCAATATGCTCAGGAATCTGAATATCCCTATGGTGGAGGCAGAAAATCTTCCCTCCCAGGATGCAGCGATCCGCAAACGTCTGGAACGCATGGCGGAAAATCTGTCCATGGAACTGGATGAACTGCAGCTGAAAGCGGTGGAGGAAAGTATCAAAAATGGCCTGTTTATCCTGTCCGGAGGTCCCGGCACCGGAAAAACCACCACCATTAATATGATCATCCGATTCTTTGAATCGGAAGGCATGGACATTTTTCTGGCAGCACCTACGGGCAGAGCAGCCAAGAGAATGACGGAAGCCACCGGATTTGAGGCGAAGACCATTCATCGTCTGTTGGAACTGAACAGTGCCCTGTCGGAAGACGACACCAGAAAGGCAAATTTCGAGCGGAACCAGGAGAACCCCTTAGAGGCGGATGTGGTGATCATTGATGAAATGTCCATGGTGGATATTCAACTGTTTCAGGCGCTTCTGAAAGCAATTCTTCCGGGAACACGACTGATCCTGGTGGGAGATGTGGATCAGCTGCCCAGTGTGGGACCCGGACAGGTATTGCGGGACCTCATGAACAGCCGGGCGTTCTCCACGGTAACTCTGGAGAAGATCTTCCGGCAGGCCGGACAAAGTGACATTGTCGTCAATGCCCATCGGATTAACAGAGGAGAGCAGATCACTCTGGACAATAAGTCAAAGGATTTCTTTTTACTGGAAAGAAATGACGTAAATGTCATATATAAGCACATGATCCAGCTGATTCAGGATATGCTGCCCAGATATGTGGGAGCCACCTCCTTTGATATTCAGGTACTGACCCCTATGAGGAAGGGAAGTCTGGGCTGTGAGACGTTGAATGAGATCTTACAGCGTTATCTGAATCCAGCGGATCCTCATAAAAAGGAGCATGCCTATGGCAATACCGTTTTCCGGGAAGGCGATAAGGTCATGCAGATCAAAAACAATTACCAGATCGAATGGGAGATCGTCGGGAGATACAATATTCCCATCGACAAGGGAATGGGCGTATTCAACGGAGATATGGGAAGGGTTAAGGAAATCAATGATACCATGTCCACACTGCTGGTGGAATTCGATGACGGAAGACGGGTCAACTATCCTTTCTCGGCATTGGAGGAACTGGAACTCTCTTATGCCATTACGATCCATAAGTCCCAGGGAAGCGAATATCCTGCGGTGATCCTGCCACTGTTGGGCGGCCCCAGAATGCTGTTCAACCGCAACCTTCTGTACACCGGAATTACCCGTGCCAGGAACTGTGTCACCATTCTGGGAAGCAGTGAGACCGTGCGGAACATGATCGAGAATGTCAGCGAGAATCGCAGATATACGGGATTGGAGCAGCGGATCCGGGAGATCTGCTGCCTGCCGGAAAATGATACACCGTAGACGGAAAACAAAACGGGAGCCTGAGATTGCAGAAAGAGATCAGAAAAACCATAAGCAAAATAAAGGAAACGGGATTACAGCTGCTGTTTCCCGGAAGATGCCCGGTCTGTGACGGGATCGTCCGTCCTTTTGGCAGGAAAATCTGCCCGGAATGTCTGCCTAAATTAAAGCCGGTGACGGCTCCGTGGTGTATGCGTTGCGGAAAGAAACTGGCGGAGGAACGGGAGTATTGCGGTGATTGTATGCACCGGGAACATAAATACGACAGAGCCAGAACTTTATACGAATACAGGGATGTGGCTCCGTCAATCTATCGTTTTAAGTATAGTGGACGGCAGGAATACGGCGATTTTTTCGGAGAAGAAATGGCGCGTCTGTTGGGAGATTTTATCGGCCGGGTGCGTCCGGACGTTATAGTTCCGGTGCCGCTGTACCGTGGGAAACTGCGGAAAAGAGGATATAACCAGGCAGCATGTCTGGCAAGGGCTTTGGGCAGAAGCCTGGAACTGCCGGTGGATGAGAAACTGGTAAAACGGGTGAGAAATACAGCACCGATGAAGCATTTAAATCCCACAGAACGGCAAAATAATTTGAAAAAGGCTTTTATTATAGGCAGAAATGATGTAAAATTATATGACCGGATTATTCTGGTGGATGATATTTATACAACAGGTACGACCCTGGATGAGATCGCAGCACTGTTAAAAGAGCACGGAGTGTCAAAAGTGTATTGCGTGACATTGGCCTGTGGGTCTGGTGTATGATCAGGAAGGTGTGAGATACTATGAATATAAGAAATTGCAGAATGTGCGGACATATTTTTAACTATGTGGCAGGACCGTTTCTGTGCCCGCATTGCCGTGAGAAGATGGAAGCCAAGTTCCAGGAGGTAAAGGAATACATCCGTAATAACCCCGGTGTAAGTATTCAGGATGTATCGGAGAACTGTGACGTGGAGCCGTCCCAGATCCAGCAGTGGCTGAGAGAAGAGAGACTGGAACTGACAGAAGGATCCAGTATTCTGCTGAACTGTGAGAAATGCGGAGCACCGATCCGCAGCGGAAGATTTTGCGAAAAGTGCAAATATGATATGGCCATGGATCTGCAGAGTGTACTGCCGAAGAAGCAGACTGCGCCCCAGCAGAGCCCCAGAACATCCAGAGACGGAGAAAGAATGCGTTATCTGTAAGCATTTGTAAGCGGAGGAATTATGCTGAACGAAGAAAAAGTCATACTGATGACGCAAATGGCATCTTATGAAGAGAATGAAGGCAAAAAGAATATGGCCATCGGCCGTTATTTCCGCAGTGACTACATTGCCATACAGGTGTTGAAGTCCATTCTGTGCGCGACGATCGCGTATGGAGTCTGCTTTGCGTTGTTTGTGTTCTATGATTTTGAGAATTTCATGCAGGATATTTACAAGATGGACCTGATCGGTTTTGGAAAAAATGTTCTGCTGTACTATGGAATAACGGTTGTAGTGTATGGAGCGGCATCTTATCTGATCTGCTCTCTGCGCTATGCACGGGCGAAAAAGAGCCTGAAATGCTATTATAACAATCTGAAGAAGTTGAATTCCATTTACAATGAGTAAACGGCCTACACAGATTGACCTGGAGGAAATATGACTGCTTTACTGGAATTAAGAGAGAATCTCAAGAAGATCTACAGCAGAAATGAAGCTTTTATTCTGCCGGTGATCAAGTTTTTACTCAGCTTTATCGTGCTGAGCATCATAAACGGCAAAATGGGATATATGACAAAGCTGGATAACATGGCCATCGTGCTGATCGTATCGTTGCTGTGTTCTTTCCTGCCCACCGGATTTATGGCTTTTTTTGCAATGATGTTTGCAGTGCTTCATATGTATGCACTCTCTATTGAAACCGCGGCGGTTGGGCTGGTTGTTTTCCTGTTGCTGTATCTGCTGTTTCTCAGATTTACCGCGAAGGAAGCACTGGTAGTGGTACTGACCCCGGTGCTTTGTATGCTGAAGCTGCCCTATGTGATGCCTGTGGCAATGGGACTGATCGGAACCCCGGCGTCCTGCGTATCTGTAGGCTGCGGTGTTGTGGTGTATTATCTGCTCCAGACGGTGATCACCAATGCTCCGACCATCAACTCCATGGGAGCAGAGGAAGCCACTGCCAAACTGCGCCTGCTGATTGACGGAATGCTGGGGAACAAGGCAATGCTGGTGACGATCGCAGCATTTGCCATTACCGTGATCGTGGTGTATCTGATCCGGAGAATGAGTGTGGATCACTCCTGGACCATTGCCATGGTTGCCGGCGTTATGATCGAAGTGATGATCCTGCTGGTGGGAGATCTGATGTACGATACCAATCTCTCCATCGTCAGCGCACTGTTAGGTGCCGTTGTTACGCTGATCGCCTGCAAGATCATAGAATTTTTCCGATTCTGTCTGGACTATAGCAGAACGGAGAAAGTACAGTTTGAAGATGACGAGTATTATTACTATGTAAAGGCAGTGCCCAAAATGACAGTTGCGGCGCCCACCAATACAGTGAAGAAAATCAATACACAGCGACGTCCGGCAGGTCAGCAGACCAGAACCTCCGGACAGGGTACGAGATCTGCAGGCCAGACCTACAGAAGTACGGCACATACCGGCAGGCCCTCAGAAGGAACAGGCCGAAGTGTTGTGACAGAACGTACCCCCGCCAGAAACGGAGTTCCTTACGGACAGCAGGGCGGTTACCGCGGACACGAGATGTCCGGTGGCAGAAGTGTCACCATAGGCGGCAATCACACGAATCCTCAGGATGACTCCGATGATTATGAAGAATTGTTCTGAAGGGATTAATGGAAAATGCAATTAGGGGATAAGCTGGCAGAATATATTAAAAATTTCAGCAGTTACCGCACAACCATGGATTTCGGCGATGTGGCCGAGATCCTGATCATTGCGGTACTACTGTATTATGCGTTAGTGTGGATGAAGACGACCCGGGCATGGGTATTGCTCAAGGGTCTGGTTGTCATCCTCATTTTTTTGCTGTTGGCTTATTTTTTCCGTATGACTACCATCCTGTGGATGGCCCAGAATGTTCTGGGATTTGCGGTGACAGCCCTCATAGTGGTGCTACAGCCGGAATTGAGAAAGGCATTGGAGGAACTGGGCAAGAAGAATATTATCAGTTCTGTATTACCTTTTGACAACAATCATCGTGTGGACGAGGGATTTTCCGAGAAGACCATTAATGAGATCACCAAAGCCTGTGTGGAGATGGGCAAGGTCAAGACCGGTGCCCTGATCGTTATCGAACAGAAGGTTTCCCTGCGGGATTATGAGAGAACGGGAATCGATGTGGATGGTATCGTGACCAGCCAGCTGCTGATCAATATTTTCGAGCACAACACCCCGCTGCATGACGGTGCTGTGATCGTACAGGGGAACCGGGTAGCCTCTGCCACCTGTTATCTGCCGCTGTCGGATAACCTGGGACTGAGCAAGGAACTGGGTACCAGACATCGTGCCGGTGTGGGTATCTCGGAGGTGACAGATTCCCTGACGGTGATCGTATCCGAAGAGACGGGTAAGATCAGCGTTGCATACGAAGGAAAGCTGGAGCGGAATCTGGATGCGGAGACTCTTCGCGACAGAATGCATAAGATCCTGAACAATACCGGAGAGGAACACAAAAATCTGCGAATCTGGAAGGGAAGGAGCCGTGAGAAGAAATGAAAAAATTACTGACACGTAATCTTGGACTGAAGCTTGCTTCTCTGGTGCTGGCCTTTGTATTGTGGTTTCTGGTGGCACAGATCTATGATCCGAAGGACACGGTAACCTTCAATAATATCCAGGTCAGACTGATTAACACAGATCTGCTGGAGCAAGAAGGAAAAGTATATGAGGTGCTGGACAACAGTAATCTGGTAAGAGTAACGGTAACAGGCCCCCAGAGTATTGTAAAATCCGAATTGCGCAGAAACGATATTGTAGCGGAAGCGGATATGAGCAAACTGACAGATATCAATACGATCGCCATCACTTATTATTGTGAGAATATCAGCAACGATTCCGTGGAGATCAGGGGTAATCACGATTCCGTGCGCCTGAATGTGGAAGACAAGGCCAGCAAATGGATCAAACTGGAGAGCACCACGCTAGGAGAGGTGGCATCCGGTTATATGATCGGCAATGTAACGTTGGATCAGACCAACATCGAAGTAACCGGACCTAAATCAGCGATCTCACAGATCGATCATGCCGGAGTGGACATCAATGTAGCAGATTCCACCAGCAGTCTGTCGGCTAATGTGGACATTAAGCTGTATGATGCGGACGACAATGAACTATCTCTGGAAACTGTCAAGAAAAACGTGGATTCTGCGCATATGACAGTAGAAGTGCTGGCAACGAAGGAAGTACCGGTAGAGATTGAATATATGGGTGTACCTGAGGACGGTTATATGGCTACCGGTGAAGTAGAGAGTAGCAGGTCTACAGTGAAGATCGCCGGAACGGCATCAGCACTGTTGGGAGTATCTGCCATTACCGTACCGGAGGATCGTATGAATATTACCGGACAGTCCAGCGATCTGGTGGATATCATTAATCTGAAGGAGTACCTGCCCGCTAACGTCAGACTGGCGGATAAGAGCTTTGACGGCAAGATCACTGCAACGGTATACATTGAACCGATCGCGACCAAGGACCTGTCCGTACCGGCAGAGAACATTACGATCAGCGGTGTGCCGGAGGGAATGGAGGCAGAGATCACTACAGAGGCGGAGACTTATGATATCACGGTATCCGGCCTGGACAGAGATATCAGTATTCTGCGGGATGATACGGTGACGGGAGTACTGGATCTGGAGAAATGGATGGATGACAACAATGTAGAAGAACTGACACCGGGAAATTACACGATCCCTGTGACGTTTAACCTGTCGGAGGATATCATGGTAGAAAATGATGTCAATATCCACATCCGACTGAAGAATCAGGATACAAATAATTAAAAGATAGAATGAGAGGTTTTTTATCATGGCTAGAATGTTTGGAACAGATGGTGTACGAGGAATTGCCAACGAGGAACTGACTCCGTTGCTTGCCATGCAACTGGGGCAGGCAGGTGCCTATGTACTTACGAAGGAAAATGAGCACAAACCCACGATCATGGTGGGTTGTGATACCAGAATTTCCGGAGATATGCTGGCGAATGCGTTGATGGCAGGAGCCTGCTCCGTAGGAGCCAACTGTGTCTACGTAGGTGTGATTCCCACTCCTGCGGTTGCTTATCTGACCAAGAAATACAAAGTAGATGCCGGCGTTGTGATCTCCGCATCCCACAATCCGGTAGAGTTCAATGGTATTAAATTCTTTGACGGTAACGGCTATAAGCTTCCCGATGCCATGGAAGATGAGATCGAGGCATTGATCCGTAACAATATGCCCGGTATCAAATTTCCCATCGGTCCCGGAGTCGGCAAGATCAAGTACCGTACCGATGCCAGAGAAGAGTACATCAATCATGCCATGAGAGCGGTCAATGTGGATCTGACCGGACTGAAGATCGTGGTGGATTGTGCAGAGGGTGCCTCTTTCTATACATCCGTAGAATGCCTGAAAGAACTGGGCGGCAGCGTGGTGGCCATTCACAACAATCCGGACGGTACCAATATCAATGCCAACTGTGGTTCCACCCATATGGAAGAACTGCAGGCCAGAGTGGTCTATGAAAAGGCCAATGTCGGTCTGGCCTTCGATGGAGACGCAGACAGACTGCTGGCTGTGGATGAGAACGGTAATATCGTCGATGGTGACCAGATCATGGCAATCGTAGGCAACTACATGAAGAGCAAGGGTACTCTGAAGAAGGATACCATCGTGGCAACCGTTATGAGTAATCTGGGATTCTTCCTGATGGCAGAGAAGAATGCCATCCATATGGAGAAGACCAAGGTAGGTGACCGCTATGTACTGGAGCGCATGAAGGAGATCGGCGCCAGCCTCGGCGGCGAACAGTCCGGTCACATTATTTTCCTGGATGAGAATACCACCGGAGACGGACTACTCAGTGCACTGCATCTGCTGCAGGTCATGGTGGATACCGGAAAGCCTCTGTCAGAATTGGCTAAGGTGATGGAAGTACTGCCCCAGGCATTGGTAAATGCCAAAGTGGCCAATCACAAAAAAGAGAAATATATGGAATATCCGGAGATCGCAGCAGCCATTGGGAAACTGGAAGAAAAATTCGCCGGAGAGGGCCGTGTCCTGATCCGTCCTTCCGGAACCGAACCGCTGGTAAGAGTCATGATCGAAGGAAAGGATCAGCAGGTGATCCAGGAAGAAGCACGGAAGCTTGCCAACCTGATACAGGATATCATGTTCTAGCAGACAGATTCCGAAAGTTGTCTGGTAAAAGCCCTTGTGAATGCTTTTCATTCATGCTATGATAGAAATGTAAATGAAAAGTAAAATCATAAACACTAGAGAAAATAATGCAGAATAATATAGATATTGGAGGGTTTATTATATGGTAAGTCAGAAAGTCGTAATCAAGAATCCCACGGGCCTGCATCTGCGTCCCGCCGGAATTCTGTGCAAGGAGGCAATGCAGTTCAAGTCATTGATCACCTTCAAATTTCGTGAAAATACTGCAAATGCCAAGAGCGTACTCAGTGTATTGGGTGCTTGCGTAAAATGTGGGGATGAGATCGAATTCGTATGTGAGGGTGAGGATGAGGCAGAAGCCCTGAAGACCCTGGTAGAAGCCGTAGAGAACGGTCTGGGAGAATAACAGGATCGTCATAGAGGAAGATTACAGAGGCTGTGCATATTGAAGATGCGCAGCCTTTTCCTATGGAACTGTCTTAAGCCATGGAAAAAATAGTTTCATACACAAAGGATTTATGCTATGCTGTAACTATTCAGAGCGGATTTAGAAAATGTGATTCTGAAAAGTTTATAGTACATGAGGGAGAGAAAATTAAATGGAAGAAAAAAGCATGAAGAAAAGTTTTTCCAGCTTAGGTTTCCGATTCCTGATCGGAACACTGGTCATCTACGCAGTGCAGATGGGAGTAATGACCATCGTAGGTGCGGTGAAGCCGGAATGGCTGCAGGACACCACCATAAGCCTGATCCTGGCAGTATTACCACTGTATCTTGTGGGTATGCCGGTTCTGATCGCTGTGGTAAAGCGGATGCCCGGGGAAGCACCCGCGAAGAAAAGCATTACACCGGGACAGTTTGTTCTGGCACTGATCATGTGTTTTGCACTGATGTATTGTGGTAATCTGGTGGGAACGCTGATCACCACTGTCGTAGGGGCATTAAAAGGCTCCGCAGTGGACAATGCACTGATGACCTATGCCACCGGATCCAATATGATCGTTACATTTCTCTATATGGTGATCTGCGCGCCGATCCTTGAGGAATATATTTTCAGGAAACTGATCGTGGATCGTACCGTAAAATACGGACAGGGAGTAGCTGTTGTTCTGTCCGGTCTGATGTTCGGATTGTTCCATGGCAACCTGAATCAGTTTGCCTACGCATTTTTACTGGGAATGTTTCTGGCATTTCTGTATGTGAAGACCGGAGAACTGAAAGTGACCATCGGCTTGCATATGTGCATTAATTTTATGGGTGCCGTAGTCAGTGTACTGTTATTGAAAGCAATCCATCTGGAGGAATACCAGGAAGTCATTATGAACGGGGCAGATTCACAGGCTGTCATGGACTACATGATGAAGTACCTGCCGGGCTGGATCGGCTATATGATCTATGTATTGTTTATTCTGGCAGTATTGGTTACGGGAATCGTATTGTTCATTGTATATCGTAAGAAGCTGAAATTAGAGCCGGGACAGATTGCAAAGGGACGGAGATTCAAGACCGTGATCGGCAATCCGGGAATGATATGCTACTGTATTTTCTGGATCGCCATGATCATTATCCAGATGTTCCCGGAGATTGTTACGGCAATTACGGGAAATCTGTAAAAAGAACGGCTGTGGCAGAACATCGCCGCAAAGGAGATCGGAAGTTATGTACGCATTTGACAGTAGAATACGTTACAGCGAGACAGACAGTGAAGGATATCTTACGCTGGACGCATTACTGAATTATTTTCAGGATTGTTCCACCTTCCATTCGGAGGATGTGGGGCTGGGAATCGGTTATATGAAGGAGATTGGTCAGGTCTGGGTCCTTTCCTCTTGGCAGATCGTGGTGAACCGTTATCCGAAATTAGGGGAAAAAGTAAAGATCGTGACGCTGCCCTATGAGCTAAAAGTATTTTTGGGATACCGTAATTTTGCCATGCTGGATGAACAGGGAGAATATCTGGCGAAAGCCAATTCCTTATGGAGTCTGCTGGATGTCGGCACCGGCAAACCGGTAATGGTGAACGAAGCCATGCATAAGGGCTACGAAATAGACGAAAAGCTGGACATGGAGTATGCCCCCCGCAAAATTGCCGTGCCGGAAGGTGGAGAACTGTTGGAACCCATCGTGGTGAAAAAACACCACCTGGACACCAACCATCATGTAAACAATGGGCAGTATGTAAATATTGCCATGGAGTATCTGCCGGATGATTTTGTGATCCGTCAGATGCGGGCGGAATACAAGAAACAGGCATTCCTGGATGATGTATTGCATCCGTATGTAGTGTCTACAGAGAATGACTACGTCATCTGCCTGCAGGACGAAGCCGGGAAACCTTATGTATCAGTGGAATTTCAGGGACAGTAATCCTATGCTGTCAGAACAGGAGAGAACGTGGAATTGAGATTAGGCGAAAAACAGACGCTGGTAATAGTGAAAAAAGTAGAATTCGGAGTGTATCTGGCAACGAAGGAAGCACCGGAGGACAAAGTGCTGCTGCCGGCGAAGCAGGTGCCGGAAGGAGCAAAGGTCGGAGATGAACTGGAAGTATTCCTGTACCGGGATTCCAGTGACCGTCTGATCTCTACGACGAGAACCCCGAAGCTGTGTATGGGACAGGTGGCTCTGCTCACTGTAGTACAGGTAGGGAAAGTAGGTGCTTTCCTGGACTGGGGACTGGAGAAGGATCTGCTCCTGCCCTTTAAGCAGCAGACCCGCAAGGTAAAGACCGGAGAACAGGTGCTGGCAGCCCTCTATATCGACAAGAGCGGCAGACTGTGTGCGACCATGAATGTCTATGAACATCTGCGCACGGACAGCCCGTACAAAAAAGACGATAAGGTAACCGGCCGGATCTATGAGATCAGCAAGAATTTCGGTGCGTTTGTGGCAGTGGATAACTGCTTTTCCGGACTGATCCCGAAAAAAGAACTGTTCGGAGATACTGAGCTCAGGATTGGCGATCAGGTCACTGCCAGAGTGGTAAAAGTGTTGGAAGACGGTAAGCTGACACTGAGTGTCCGGGAAAAAGCCTATCTGCAGATTCAGAAGGATGCGGAGAAGATCGAGAGACTGCTGGACAGCTATGAAGGTTCTCTGCCGTTTAATGATAAGGCGGCGCCGGAGGTCATTGCCCATGAGACCGGCATGAGCAAGAACGAGTTCAAGCGCGCGGTAGGACATCTGTTAAAAGAAGGCAAGATCCAGATCACGGAGAAAAATATTCGCAGAGTGCGAGGATAGTGTGGAAAAAACAAAAAAAGTGTGCTATAGTAAGAACGTAATCTGAGAGATATGAACAGATACAGGAGGTGTTATCATGGATATCGCAGGATTATCAATGTCAATGGCTTCAAATAATCTGCAGACGAAAATCGGAACGGCTGTGCTGAGCAAGGCGATGGATACGAACGAAGCACTGGGACAGGGAATCGTCCAGATGATTGATTCCGCTGCTATGGAACGCAGCGTAACACCGGAACTTGGTGCGAATATCGATCTGCGGATTTAGCGCAGAAATAATACATAATAAACGCTAAGACAAAAAGAGTTCGGAATATTAGTTTTCCGAATTCTTTTTTTGCGCGTATTTAAAAGAAAAAGGCATTTTTACTAAAAAATGCATAAAAAACTATTGCATTTTTACCAGTTTTTCTGTAAATTTATATATGATATGGACTCTCATATCATTTTTCGGGGTTATAGCAAAAGAGAAGTATGTTTGGGGACTGAAGGAGCAGAAGATGATATCAAATCAGATTTTACAGAACACCATTGAAGGATTGAAAGGAATCGCCAGAGTGGAATTGTGTGTCATGGATGTGGATGGCAAGGAAGTAGCAGCCACCATGGATATGGGCAACTGTTCCAAGCCCGCGGTGGAATTCGCGGCATCACCGGCGGACTCCCAGGAGATCCAGGGATATCAGTATTTCAAGATCTATGATGAGCAGCAGCTGGAGTATATTCTCGTAGCCGGAGGTACCGGTGAGGATGTCTATATGATCGGCAAAATGGTTGCGTTTCAGATCCAGAATCTGCTGGTGGCCTATAAGGAGAGATTTGATAAGGACAATTTCATCAAGAATCTGCTGCTGGATAATCTGCTGCTGGTGGATATCTACAGCCGTTCCAAGAAGCTGCATATTCAGACAGACGTGCCCAGAGTGGTCATGATCGTGGAATCTGCGGGAGGCAAGGATAATAATGTCCTGGAACTGGCCAGAACTCATTTTGGCAGCAACAGCAAGGATTTCATCACAGCGGTAGACGAGAGCAACGTGATCGTGGTGAAGGAATTCGCAGAGACCGATACCGGCAAAGAAATTGAAAAATCGGCAAGAGCACTGGAAGCGGCTCTCCTGAAGGAAGGTATCCGTGAGATCCGTATTGCATACGGTACCATTGTACATGAGATTAAAGAAGTCAGCCGTTCCTACAAGGAAGCAAAGATGGCTCTGGATGTAGGTAAGATCTTCTTTGACGAGAGAGATATTATCGCATATAGTGAACTGGGAATCGGCCGTCTGATCTATCAGCTGCCCATTCCTCTGTGCAAAATGTTTATCCGTGAGATCTTCGGAGGCAAGAGCCCGGATGATTTTGACGAGGAGACCCTGACGACCATTTACAAGTTCTTCGAGAACAGCCTGAATGTGTCAGAGACCTCCAGACAGCTGTTTATTCACAGAAATACGCTGGTATATCGTCTGGATAAGTTACAGAAGAGTACAGGGCTGGATCTGCGGGTATTTGAAGATGCCATCACCTTCAAGATCGCACTGATGGTCGTAAAATACATGAAGTA
>OICV01000339.1_pt1 | contig 22362 bp, 20 predicted proteins | sample 1581361 | NCBI WGS metagenome assembly OICV01 (sample SAMEA3882551, study PRJEB24775) | human gut metagenome | biome: human-associated habitat; feature: intestine environment; material: feces | place: Netherlands | collected 2009/2010 | reverse complement strand
GGAACCACAGGAACACAGGCAAGTTTCCTGGAACTTTTTGACGGGGATCAGGAGACGATCGATAAGATTGATCCGATGATCGCAGAGAAAATGGGATTTAAGTCCTGCTATCCGGTTTCCGGACAGACCTATTCCCGTAAAGTGGATACCCGTGTTTTAAATGTTTTAGCAGGGATTGCTGCCAGTGCGCATAAGATGTCTAACGATATCCGTCTTCTGCAGCATTTAAAAGAAGTAGAGGAGCCATTTGAAAAGAACCAGATCGGATCTTCTGCGATGGCATACAAGCGCAACCCGATGCGGAGTGAGCGTATCGCTTCCCTGTCCCGCTATGTGATGGTAGATGCATTAAATCCGGCCATTACTTCTGCAACACAGTGGTTTGAACGTACACTTGATGATTCTGCCAACAAGCGTCTGTCGGTTCCGGAAGGATTCCTTGCAATCGATGGTATCCTGGATCTGTGCTTAAATGTTGTAGATGGCCTGGTGGTATATCCGAAGGTAATTTACAAGCACTTTATGGCAGAGATTCCATTCATGGCAACCGAAAATATTATGATGGATGCCGTAAAAGAGGGTGGAAACCGTCAGGAACTGCACGAGAAAATCCGTCAGCTGTCCATGCAGGCAGGAAAGACCGTCAAGGAAGAGGGTAAGGATAACAATCTGGTAGATCTGATTGCAGCAGATCCGGCTTTTGGTCTGACAAAAGAACAGATCGAGGCAAACTTAAAACCGGAGCTGTATGTGGGTCGTGCACCGCGTCAGGTGGAAGTATTCCTGCGTGATGTGGTTCGTCCAGTGCTGGATGCACACAAAGAGGAACTCGGCGTTACTGCAGAAATTAACGTATAAAAAACAACAGGAAACAACGGATCAGCAGACTGGCTGATCCGAAAAAAGAAAATAATATGTAAAAAAATCGAGGAGCAAATCCATGCTCCTCGATTTTTACTATTACTTTGTATGAATCTTTTACTGCTCCGGTAATACATATCTTCCGACAAGATCGTCCAGAGAAGTAGCTTCTGCAGAGAGTTCTTCGCTGGTAGCGGAGGATTCCTGTGCTGCCGCAGAATTGGACTGGATAACTTCCGAAATCTGGTTGACACCCTGTTCTGCCTGATTCATGGCATCTGCCTGATCTCTGGATACCGTACTGATCGCTTTTGAGGACTGGGCAATCTGCTCGATTCCATCTACCACATGGTTCAAAGATGCGGAAACTTTCTCAGCCGCCTGATTTCCTTCGGAAACTTCCTGTAAAGCACCTTCGATCAGTTCACGTGTATCAACGGCAGACTTGGAAGTCTGTTCTGCGAGCTGGCGGATCTGATCAGCAACGACTGCAAATCCACGTCCGGCTTCTCCGGCTCTTGCTGCCTCAATAGAAGCATTCAGGGAAAGAAGATTTGTCTGTGAGGCAATCTCTTCAATTTCGGAAATGATATTTCCGATCTTCTGGGAAGTATCATCAATACGTGCCATGGCATCTACCATGACTTTCATTTCTTCACTGCTTGTTCTGGCCTCGTCAGCGTATGCATGTGCCTGCTCGTAAGCTTCTTCTGCCTGTGTAGCGGCATGATCAATGTTGCTTGTGATATCGGTAATGGTTGCCTGTAACTGTTCAGCGGCTCCGGCCTGTTCGGTAGCGCCCTCTGCCATACTCTGGGAAGACTGGGACAGATTGGAAGCACCTGCCGTTACCTGTGCGGAAGCTTCGCTGATGGTGCGGATGGTTTCTACCATGGCATCACGCATGCTTCGCATGGAGAGAAGCAGTTTCTCAAAATCACCGGAATATTTATCGGCATGATCGCTGCGGATTGCATAGTTTCCGTTTGCCATGTTTTCCATCATCAGACCGCAGTCGGCGATGACTTCGTTCAGACGCTCTGCCATCTGGTTGGCAGTGTCAATCATGCTGGATACTTCGTCATTGGTATCCACAACAGGGAATGGATCGTGTAAGTTTCCGACTGCAAATGTCTTTAACCGGGCTTCTAACGCAACAAGCGGATCGGCAATACCGGTGGCAATCTTAGCACCCATCCGTGTTGAGGTAATCAGACAGAGGATGATAATGGCAATGATAATAGCGATAAATAAGAATCCGACAACCGAAAGCACGGATGCAAGCCGGTTTCCTTCGGTGACGTTTGCATCCATCAGTTTGGCAAGGTTGCTGTAAATCTCATCGTATAACGGATCAACCGTATCACCCATCATGGTCTGGGCTTTGATACTTGCTTCATTGTCGGTGGTTGCACCGGTATCTAAAGCCTGCTGCTCGGCATCCCAGTACTGGGTTAAAAGATCATTGACAGCGTTGTAATATTTTTTTCGCTGGACTTGGTTACGGTGTCTGCTACTGTTTTCCAGTAGTTGGTAAATTTTTCTTTCTTTTCGTTATGAACGGTCTGCATGTTGTCAATCAGATCCTGCTCGTTGTAACCGATAATACCGCGGGCTGCAGATCTGGTGTCAGCAAAGCATACCATGGCTTTACCGATATCTCCCTGAGAAAATCCGTAATTGGTGAGTGCATTTTTATATTGTGACAGGGTGATCAATAGCATGATAACACCTAAAACGGCTGCGATCGCACTGGTCAATGCAATGACCCGGAACGATTTGGTCAGTCGTTCTTTGATTAGTAAATTTTGAAACATAATCTTCCCCCTTTGTATGCTGAAATTTAGTACTTGTTTACTATTGTAACTCTTTTTTAATAAGTTTTCAATGAATTCGTGAAAAAATATAATATTGTAGAAAAAATTTGTGAAATTAGCATAAATTTTTGCTTTATGTATAAGAATGTTTTCATTGGCATACATTAAGGGAAGAAGAAAAAGGAGGTTTAAGGGCAATGATGATTCAGATTGTAGAAATCCATGGAAGGGAAATCCTGGATTCAAGAGGAAATCCTACGGTTGAGGTGGAAGTGACCGCGCAGACAGAGACAACGGGAAAGAAGACTACGGGCAGGGAATCTGTGCCATCCGGAGCCAGTACCGGAAGATTTGAGGCGATGGAGCTGCGGGATGGACAGGAACGTTATTTTGGGCTTGGAGTACAGCGTGTTGTGGATCACATCAACACAAAGATCCGCAAGGAGCTGCTGGGAATGAATGTGCTGGAGCAGGTACAGATTGACCGCAAACTTGTGGAACTGGATGGGACAGACAACAAAGGAAATCTGGGGGCCAATGCTTTACTTGGTGTTTCTTTAGCCTGTGCGCGCTGCGCAGCGGCAGCACTGGATATGCCGTTGTACCGTTATCTGGGAGGACCGAATGCAAAAAAATGGCCGATGCCGATGATGAATGTCATAAATGGCGGAGCTCACGCAAAGAATCATCTGGATTTTCAGGAATTTATGATTGTACCGGTCGGAGCCGAGTCGTTTCCGGATGCACTCCGGATGGGTGCGGAAATTTATCATTTTCTGAAAAAACTTTTGCAGAAAGAGGGCAAACTAACGGCAGTGGGGGATGAAGGCGGATTTGCACCGGATTTTTCCAGTGCGGGAGAAGTGTTTGCATGTCTGCAGCGTGCCGTGGAGGAAGCCGGATATAAGGTGGGCAGCGATGTTGCATTTGCCATGGATGCGGCAGCATCCGAGCTGTACAGTGAGGAAGACGGAATGTATCATTTTCCGGGAGAAGCGCAGACACATGCAGAGGTGGATGTCAATCTGCGGCGTCCGGACACGCAGGGCGGTGCTTATACATCTGACGCACATGTGAAAACGCAGGAAACCACCGAAAAAAAAGAAGTCCTGCGCAGTTCACAGGAAATGATTTCGCTGTATGAAGAACTTACCACGGAATATCCGCTGATTTCTATTGAGGACGGTCTGGATGAAGACGACTGGGAAGGCTGGCAGGAATTGACAAAGCGCATGAAAGAACAGGTGATGCTGGTGGGAGATGATCTGTTTGTCACGAATGTGAAACGAATCCGGTGCGGAATGGATCTTAAGGTGGCAAATGCTGTGCTGATTAAGGTCAATCAGATCGGAACGCTTACGGAAGCCATGGATGCGATTGAACTGGCACAGAAGAACGGCTATAAGGCAATTATTTCACATCGTTCCGGAGAAACGGAAGATTCTTTTATTGCAGATCTCGCGGTGGCGGTAAATGCCGGCTGGATCAAGACAGGCGCTCCGTGCAGAGGAGAGCGCACTGCCAAGTATAACCAGCTTCTGCGGATCAGTGAAACATTATAAGAGATTCAGACGTTTGGACATGATCTCCGGATTGACCGCTTCCGAGATGGCGGTGTGTTTGTCGATCCGTCCGTCTTTATAAAGCTGTAAGATGCTGCTGTCCATGGCGATCATATTTTCTGCGGCAGAAGTGTAGATAATACCGTTGATCTGGTGGACTTTTCCTTCGCGGATCAGATTGCGGATGGCAGGGGTGAGCACCATGATCTCAAACGCAGGGATCATTTCCCCGTTTACCGAAGGAAGAAGCTTCTGGCAGACAACTGCCTGCAGTACGGAAGCAAGCTGCACGGAAATCTGGTGCTGCTGGGTGGCAGGAAAGGCATCAATGATACGGTCAATGGTATTGGTCGCACCGATGGTGTGGAGTGAAGAAAAGATCATATGACCGGTTTCTGCGGCCGTGACAGCGGTATTTATGGTTTCATAATCGCGCATTTCTCCAAGGAGAATGACATCCGGACTCTGGCGCAATGCAGCACGAAGTGCCGTCAGATAGCTTGCGGTATCGGTATTGATCTCCCGCTGGGAAACAATGCTTTCCATTTCGCCGGTCCGGGAACCGATTGCAATCCAGCTGGCGTACATCTGGGAAAAGATGCCGGACAGCAGCAGTGCTTTGTCGAATGATTCCCCGTGGCGGATATTCTCGTGACATTTGTCGATAAGTGCCTGCATATGCGGATTATTGACAAGTTCGCGTGCCAGGGTAAGACCGATATTACTGTCGAGTCCGCTGGAGAGAACCAGATACAGGCAGTTTGCAACGCGTCCGGAGGCAACCGTCATGGCAAGTTTCTGTCCGAGGAACAATACGCGCCCGAGATCGGTGTGATATAAAATCATACAGATGATAAGCAATACCAGAAAGGCAATGATAAATCTAAGCATATAATGATTGAGAATGGTACTGATGTGCAGAAGCGTTCGTGCGGTCCCGGTCAGCTCGCTTCCGAGTTCGGCATAAACTTTGGAAAAAACAGGTACGACTTTTGCATCAGAACCAGAATCACGGCGATCATCAGAAAGGTCATGACTGCAGCGTAATCAAAACAGATTCCTTTCTCAGCGGTGAAAACCTCATCGGTATCGGGAAGATATCCGCTTGTTACACTGGAAGCTTTGGAATAATCATAGGTAAAATGTGTAATGATATAATTATATACACTGCTGATGATGTCCAGATCGCTGGAAGCACCGTCTGCAAGTTCTTCGGCCTTGGTCACAGGGAGGGAATCGGCGGTGAAGTTCACGTACTGGTTCGGATACAGATAAGGCTTCAGCGGATCTGTAAGTGTGACAGAAAATGTCTCGGAGAGCAGCGTTGTGTAACGGTCATCGGAAACATTTTCGTAGACACCGACCTGATAGGTTCCATCTCCGGAAGTAAGGGGAAAGGTACTATAATCTTTGTAAAGACTGTATGTATATGTGATGCCGTCTGTCCCGGTCAGCTGCAGTTTGGGTTTGGCATTGGAACCGGTGTATTTTGTCATAATATATCCTTCTTGCGTGTGGGAGATATCAATAACTGCAGTATCTGTTGTAAAAGTTTTGGTGCCGTCTGCCTGCGGGGTAAGTACCTGTGGGGTGTGATCCGTATGGGAGGCAGCTTCTGTGGCCGGGGTCTGGTTGTGCGTGGCAGAGGGCTGATCCTTGTTTTGGGAACATCCGCCAGTGAACAGACAGACACATAGTAACAAATGAAAAGGAAAATATAAAAAAATGTTGAAAAGCCTTCCCTTTTATGATATACTCGATTAGTCGTGAGTTTAGAATTAGGAGGTGGAAATCGTGACCGTTTTAAATACGATTTTAACTATTGTATTTATTATACTGAGTATTGTAATTACAGTGATTATCTTAATGCAGGAGGGTAAATCTGCAGGTCTTGGCGCGATCGCCGGAGCAGCAGATACTTACTGGGGCAAAAATAAGGGACGTTCCATGGAAGGAATGCTTGTAAAGCTTACAAGAATTTTTGTGATTCTGTTCCTTGTCATTGCAATGGTTCTGAATTTGGGAATCTGGTAGAAACCGGAAGCTGTCGATTACATCGGCAGCTTTTTTTGTTTCATTATATAAGGAGAAGATCTGGGTATGGACGCAAAGTATGAACAGCGGAAAAAAATGATATATGACTTTATGTGTGATGATATGTATGTCCCGATGAAAATCAAGGAACTGGCGATCGTCCTCGGAGTGAAGAAGGATCAGCGCCCACAGCTGGAACAGATATTAAATGAACTGATGACAGAGGGGCGCATCGTCTGCTCCAAGAGAGGAAAGTTCAGCAAATCGGAAGAGAAAAAGATCGTAGGCACGTTTCAGGCACATCCGAAAGGATTTGGATTTGTCAGTGTGGAGGGGGAAAAGGAAGATATCTTTATTCCGGAATCCGAGACCAATGGTGCGATGCATATGGATACGGTAGAGATTTCCGTATCACCGGCAGTGACCGGACGCCGCAGGGAGGGAAAGGTGCTGCATGTGCTTGAGAGGGGCATGAAGCAGGTGGTGTGCACGTATCAGCTGAATAAAAATTTTGGCTTTGCAGTGCCGGATAATCCAAAGTTTGGTTCGGATATTTTTATTCCGCTGGAGCGTTCGAAAGGAGCTGTAAACGGTCATAAAGTTGTTGTTGAGATCACGCAGTACGGAAAAAAGGGAAAGAATCCGGAAGGAAAAGTGGTGGAGATTCTCGGGCATATCAATGATCCGGGGGTGGATATCCTTTCTATTGTGCGCGCTTACGGTCTTCCGGTGGAATTTGATCCGAAGGTCATGACGCAGGTAGAGCATGTGGCAAAGCCGGTATCGGAAGCGGATATGGCAGGACGCATGGATCTGCGCGACTGGCAGATGGTGACCATCGATGGCGAAGATGCCAAGGATCTGGATGATGCGGTGTCACTTACCATGGACCATGAAAATTATATTCTGGGTGTGCATATTGCGGATGTGTCCAATTATGTGCAGGAGCACAGTGCTCTTGACACGGAAGCGTTGAAGAGAGGAACTTCTGTATATCTGGTGGACCGGGTGATTCCGATGCTGCCGCATGCCCTGTCAAACGGAATCTGTTCCCTCAACCAGGGGGAAGAGAGGCTGGCACTCAGTTGCATCATGACGGTCAATCCTAAGGGCGAAATTATCGATCACACAATCACAGAGTCCGTTATCTGCGTGGACCGGCGTATGACGTATACCAATGTGAAAAAAATTCTGGCAGACCATGATCCGGAGGTGATGGCGGAATATGAGCCACTGGTTCCGATGTTTGAAAAGATGGCAGAACTGGCAGCAATTCTTCGCAAAAAGCGTATGAAGCGTGGTTCCATCGACTTTGATTTTCCGGAAACAAAGGTAATACTGGATAAGAATGGAAATCCGGTAGATATCCGTCCGTATGACCGCAATGTGGCAACGAAACTGATTGAGGATTTTATGCTTGCTGCAAACGAGACGGTGGCAGCCGAATATTACTGGAGAGAACTTCCGTTTGTCTATCGTACGCATGAGCAGCCAGATTCGGAAAAAATACAGAAACTATCCACGTTTATCAATAATTTCGGGTACTCTCTCCACATAGGAAGTGATGAGGTGCATCCGAAAGAACTGCAGAAGCTGCTGGAAAAAATCGACGGAACTTCGGAGGAGCCGCTGATCAGCCGTCTGACCCTTCGCTCGATGAAGCAGGCACGCTATACGGTGGAAAATACCGGGCATTTTGGTCTGGCAGCGGATTGTTACTGCCATTTTACTTCACCGATCCGCCGGTATCCGGATCTGCAGATCCACCGGATTATCAAGGACAGTCTGCGGGGGCGTCTGGGCGAAAAGCGCATTGGCCACTATACGCAGATACTGCCGGAGGTTGCAAAGCATGCCAGTGAGATGGAACGGCGTGCAGATGAGGCCGAGCGGGAGACAATTAAGCTGAAAAAAGTGCAGTATATGGAAAACCATATCGGAGAAACCTTTGCCGGTGTTATTTCCGGAGTCGCAGAGTACGGATTTTTCGTGGAGCTGGAAAATACTGTGGAGGGTCTGGTACGTGTGACTTCCCTCACCGATGATTTTTATCAGTATTATGAAGAAACTTATGAACTGGTGGGAGAAGCAACGAACCGTAGGTTTAAACTGGGGCAGCAGGTGCGTGTGACGGTGGATAACTGTGACCGGATCATGCGGACAATTGATTTTACACTTGCAGATTCTGACGAAAATTGATGGAATTCTTAAAATTTTCAAAATAAAAGCAGCAGTTTATTGCATTTTGCAGGAAAATCATATACACTGAGTTTACAAAACAAAAAGGAGGGAGCCGGGATGGCGAAACAACCGAAGAAGTTAATAGCCAACAATAAAAAAGTCTATCACGATTATTTTCTTGAAGAGACTTTTGAAGCCGGTATCGCTCTTGCTGGAACCGAAGTAAAGTCCATGCGCATGGGCAAGTGCAGCATCAAGGAATCCTTTATCCATATTGAAAATGGGGAGGTGATCCTCTATGGTATGCATATCAGCCCATATGAGAAGGGAAATATTTTCAACAAAGATCCGCTCCGGCCGCGCAAGCTTCTGATGCACAAGAAAGAGATTCAGAAGATGGTCGGTAAGATCGCGCAGAAAGGATACACGATTGTTCCAGTGGAAGTATACTTCAAAGGAAGTCTTGTAAAAGTGCAGGTTGCTCTGGCAAAAGGAAAGAAGCTTTACGATAAGCGTGATGATATTGCAAAGAAGGATCAGAGAAGAGAAGCGGAGCGAGACTTTAAAGTAAAAAATCTTTATTGATCGGCTGGTTTCAACTGAAAAAGTAAAAGTATGATAAAATGCGGGGAATGAGAAATGACAGAGGTACAGGAAAGACGTAAAAAAACGGTAGAAGCATCGATGACGGAGCAGGTTCATCTGATCATGCAGCAGCATCTGAACGGAGGCGGAAGACTTTTTGGCGGAGCACTGATGCAGTGGCTGGATGAGGTTGCCGGAGTGGTAGCTATGCGTCATGCGGAGACATATCGGGTGGTAACTGCGGCAGTGGACAATCTTCAGTTCAAGCATGCAATCTATGAGGGAGAGATCGTAGTACTTAAGGGATATGTGACTTATGTGGGAAGAACTTCCATGGAGGTCGAGATCGATACGTATGTGGAACAGCCGGATGGCATGCGTCATACTGTAAACCGGGCATTTTTTGTGATGGTGGCTGTAGATGAAGACCAGAAACCAATCCAGGTGCCGGAACTGATCATTACCACAGAAGCGGAAAAAGCTCGGAATGAAGCTGCGAAAATGCGCCGTGATATGCGCAGACAGCGAAGGGAAAACGGGTTCTGACCTCAGCTGTTCCAATTTTTGACATAGTTTAAAATATCTAAAGATTCTGTGAAATTCAGAACGGTCAGGTTGACAAGAAAGTGATACTCTGTAATAATAGAAAAGGAAAACCTGACAGCGAATAGGACCATTTTATATGGAGGAGATATAATGAAAAAACGTTATTTGATTCTTGCCGGAATTCTTGCAGCGAGCATGCTTGCAGCCGGTTGCGGAAAGAAGAACTCTGTGGCACCGGAGCAGAAGGTGGAGGCAACGGCAACCCCGACGGTAACGGAAGCTGCGAAAACGGATGTGGTGGAGATGCAGACCTCTACGGATGAAACAGCAAATATCAAGAACGTAATGGGAACCAAGAGTGAGACCACTACCAGTATTGTATTTACCAATAAGATGAACTCCACGATTTCTGCAATTTATGTCCGTCCTACCAGAGATGATGGCGATGACAGTGATGAGACCTGGGGAAGCGATCTTGTAAATAGTAAATTCACACTGGCTTCCAACGACAAGGCTGTTTATTATATGGAGAAGAGCCAGAAGGACGATAACGGAGATACAGCAACAAGCTTTGATGTAAGGATCACATTTTCTGACGAAGAGCAGAATGAATGTTTCTTCCGCCAGCTGCCGCTTCTGACGATCTCACAGCTGAGTCTTTGTATGGATGGTGAGGGTGAAGACGGAATTCCATATGCTACATATCTGGCGAGCGGAAGCACCAAGGAGGTGTCTACCCTGAAGGATGTAAAGGCAAGGCTTGGCATTGAGGATGACAGTGAAAGTGACAGTGACAGTACAGATTCTTCAGACAGTACGGCTGTGACTCCGACTCCGGAGAGTTCTGATGATAATGGAGACAGTACAGACAGCAGTTCGTCCGGCAGTTCGGACTCCACATCCACACCGGATCCAACATCTGCACCAGCTTCCTCTGATTCTTCCGATGCACCGGATCCTACGGAAGCACCATCCGGCGAGGATGATCCGGCATCTGTAGCAGCAAGATATATCGGTCAGTCCATGTCTGAGCTTGAGAATGCATGCGGCAGCCCAAATGGCAGTGATTATGAGGACGAACCGGAGTCCGGTAAGACAGGTTATTATTATTATGATACGTTTACGGTATCCACAACTTTTGACAATGACGGCAATGAAGTTGTATCCGGCGTATGGTAAAGGAGAATAAACATATGAAAAGAGTGTTACTGAAATTAAGCGGAGAGGCTCTTGCAGGAGAGCAGAAGAGAGGCTTTGATGAAGCAACTGTTACAGAGGTTGCCAAACAGATCAAGACGATCGTGGATGAAGGACTTCAGGTTGGTATCGTGATCGGAGGTGGAAACTTCTGGAGAGGACGTACCAGCGGAGCCATGGACAGAAGCAAGGCGGATCAGATCGGCATGCTTGCTACTATCATGAACTGTATCTATGTGTCTGACATCTGCAGATATGTGGGACTTAAGACAGAGGTGTTTACCCCGTTTGTATGTGGTGCATTTACCACACTTTATTCCAAGGATGCTGTAGAAGAGAGCTTCGCAGAAGGAAAGGTTGTATTCTTTGCAGGTGGTACCGGCCATCCGTATTTCTCTACAGATACAGCTACTGTACTTCGTGCTGTTGAGATCGGCGCAGATGCCATTCTTCTTGCCAAGGCTGTTGACGGAATCTATGACAGTGATCCGAAGGTAAATCCGGATGCCAAGAAGTATGATGAGATTTCCATCGATGAAGTAGTTGCAAAGAAGCTGGCAGCTATGGATCTTACCGCTTCCATCATGTGTATGGAGCAGAAGATGCCGATGCTGGTATTCGGTCTTGATGAAAAGGACAGCATCGTCAATACCGTACATGGCAAGTTCTCCGGAACAAAGGTAACCGTGTGATCAAAAGGGAATAATAAAAAAAACCATACAGGGAGATATGTGAAATGGATGAGAGAATTCAGGTATACGAAACAAAAATGGGAAAAACACTGAATGCTTTGGAGAGTGAGCTGACAACCATCAGAGCCGGCCGTGCAAACCCGCATATTCTTGACAAACTTACCGTAGATTATTATGGAGCACCGACTCCGCTCCAGCAGGTTGCAAACATTTCTGTACCGGAGGCACGTATGATCCAGATCCAGCCGTGGGAAGCATCCCTGGTAAAAGAGATCGAGAAAGCGATCATGATGTCTGACCTTGGCATCAACCCGTCCGATGACGGAAGAGTCATCCGTCTGGTATTCCCGGAGCTTACCGAGGACCGTCGTAAAGAGCTGGTAAAAGAGGTAAAGAAAAAAGCAGAGGGCGCAAAGGTAGCCATCCGCAACATCCGCCGCGATGCCAATGATGCGTTCAAGAAACTTGCCAAAGAGGACGTTTCCGAGGACGAAATCAAAGAGCTCGAGGAGCAGACCCAGAAATTAACAGACAAATATATCAAAGAAGTAGATCAGATGGTGGACGTAAAATCCAAAGAAATTATGACCGTGTAATACAAAGAAAACGAGGGGCTGCCTGTCATTTGCAGGCAGCCTGTTATCGTTTACGGAGGAAAAAAGTATGGATAATGAATTAAAAGTGCCGAATCACATCGCCATCATCCTGGACGGAAACGGCAGATGGGCGAAAAAACGCAATATGCCGCGCGGCTACGGCCATATCGTCGGATGCGACAATCTGGAAAAAATGTGTGACGTGATTAAAGACATGGGTGTCAAATATCTGACCGTCTATGCGTTCTCAACCGAGAACTGGAAACGCTCCCGCGCCGAGGTGGAGGGCCTCTTAAAGCTGTTCCGCCAGTATCTGAAACGATGCATCAAAAAAGCACATAAAAATCAGATGCGCGTCAAAATCATCGGAGATCCGAGCGCATTCCCGCAGGATATTCAGGACAGCATTCATGAACTGGAGGAGTGCTCCAAAGATTACGATCACATGTACTTCCAGATCGCAATGAACTACGGTTCCCGCGATGAGATTCTGCGCGGCATGACCCGCATGATCGAGGATGTGAAAAACGGAACTCTCGCAGAGAATGCGTTTGATGAGAACGGAAAACTGACGGAGCAGTGTTTTGAGAGCTACCTCGACACCGCCGGAATCCCGGATCCAGATCTTCTGATCCGTACAAGCGGCGAGCAGCGCCTTTCCAACTACCTGATGTGGCAGCTGGCCTACACGGAATTTTACTTTACCGAGGTTCCGTGGCCGGATTTCCACGAAGAGGAATTGAGAAAAGCCATCGAACAATATAATAACAGAGACCGGCGTTACGGCGGCGTGAAGGAGGAATAAAAAAGATGTTTAAGACAAGACTGTTAAGCGGCATCGTGCTCGTCCTTGTGGCGCTGCTTACGATCTGCAGCGGCGGAACTGTGCTCTATATGACGGTTCTGTGCCTGTCGCTGATCGGTGCAGGAGAGCTGTTCCGCGTGATGAAGGTAAGAGAAGATAAATGGAATCTGTTGGAAATTACGGGCTATGCGGGCGTTGTGATTTTCTATCTGTCCCTGCTGCTTCATGACCCGATGTACCAGATGCTCGCGCTGATCCTGGATCTCGTGCTTCTGATGGCAGTATACGTATTTACTTATCCGAAATACAACGCCAATCAGGTGATGCCGGCGTTCTTTGCGATTGTCTATGTCGGCGTAATGCTTTCCTATGTATATCAGACCCGTATGCTGGACGGCGGAAAATTCCATGTATGGCTGATTTTCCTGTGCTCCTGGGGCTGCGATACGTGTGCATACTGTGTCGGCGTACTCTTTGGAAAACATAAAATGGCGCCGGTTTTAAGCCCGAAAAAATCCGTAGAAGGAGCTGTCGGCGGTGTCGTCGGAGCGATTCTGCTCGGCATCATCTATGCGGCTGCGACAAAGGGCGGCATGGTGGAATACGCCATCATCTGCGGTGTCGGCGCGCTGATCTCCATGGTCGGAGACCTTGCGGCATCCGCAATCAAACGAAATCAGGGCATCAAGGATTACGGAAAGCTGATTCCGGGCCACGGCGGTATTCTTGACCGCTTCGACAGCGTGATCTTTACCGCACCGATCATCTATTTCCTGTCGGTGCTTCTGATTCATTAAAAAAGCTTCCCCTACAGCATAAACGGGAAGCAGATGGGAGAAACTGGAATATGAAGAAAATAGCAATTCTTGGTTCAACCGGTTCGATCGGAACCCAGACCCTCGATGTCGTGCGTGCCAACGGCGATCTTGAGGTGGTCGGCATCAGCGCCGGAAGTAATATTACACTGCTTGAGCAGCAGATCCGGGAATTTCATCCGAAGTTTGCGGCAGTCGGCGATGAGGCGAAAGCGGCAGAACTCCGTGACAGAGTGAAGGATCTTCCTGTAAAAATCGGCAGCGGCATGGACGGCATGATCGAGCTTGCCACGATGCCGGAGAGCGAAATCCTTGTGACAGCGATCGTCGGCATGATCGGCATTCGCCCGACGGTTGCGGCGATGAAGGCAGGAAAAGACATTGCACTGGCAAACAAAGAGACACTGGTAACGGCGGGACACATTATTATGCCGCTGGCAGAGGAATGCGGTGTGCAGATCCTTCCGGTGGACAGTGAGCACTCGGCGATTTTCCAGTGCCTGCACGGGGAAAACAGAAAAGAAATTGAAAAACTTCTGATTACTGCATCCGGCGGTCCGTTCCGCGGAAAAACAAGAGCGGAGCTCGAAAACGTAACGGTAGAGCAGGCGCTCCGTCATCCGAACTGGTCGATGGGGCACAAGATCACGATTGATTCCGCGACACTCGTTAACAAAGGACTGGAAGTCATGGAAGCAAAATGGCTGTTCGGTGTTGATCTCGACCACATCCAGGTTGTGGTACAGCCAAAGAGCATTATCCATTCCATGGTAGAATTTAAAGACGGCGCTGTCATGGCACAGCTTGGCACACCGGATATGAAACTGCCGATCCAGTACGCACTGTATTACCCGGAGCGCCGCTTCCTTGCAGGCGACCGCCTCGACTTTGCGGCGCTGACACAGATCACGTTTGAAAAACCGGATATGGATACCTTCCTCGGCCTTCCGATGGCAATGCAGGCGTCCCGGACGGGCGGCTCCATGCCGACGGTCTTCAATGCGGCAAATGAACGCGCCGTTGCACTGTTCCTCGCGAAGAAGATCCGTTTCCTCGAGATTTACGACGTGATCGCCGGTGCAATGGAAGCACACAAAACGATTGCCGATCCGACGCTGGAGCAGATTCTCGCGGCGGAGCAGGAGACGTATGAATGGATTGCGAACAGATATAAGATGGGAGAATAAGACAGCATGATTGTAAAAATCCTGATAGCCGTACTCATTTTCGGAATCACCGTCATTATCCATGAGCTGGGGCATTTTCTTTTGGCGAAAGCGAATGGTATTACCGTGACGGAATTTTCGATCGGCTTTGGCCCGACGGTGGTAAAGACAGAAAAAGGAGGAACGGTCTATTCCTTAAAACTTCTGCCTTTCGGCGGTGCGTGCCAGATGCTCGGCGAGGACGGTGAAGAGGAGGGGGAAGGAACCTTTAACAGCAAATCCGTGTGGGCAAGAATTTCCGTCGTTGCGGCGGGACCGGTGTTCAACATGATTCTGGCATTTTTCTGCGCAATCTTTGTGATCAGTTACGCGGGAAGTTCCCCGGCACGCGTCACAGAAGTGGCAGACGGTTCGCCGGAGGCAGAGGCAGGCCTGGAAGCGGGAGATATCATCACTTCCTATGAAGGAAGACATATTTCCATCGGAAAAGAGCTGAACTCTGTGATGACGGTACGGGGTGTGCCGACGGATGAGATTACGCTGGAGGTTAAAAAGGCCGACGGGGAAAAGAAAACGATCACATATGAACCGACGGTGACAACGCGGTATATGATGGGCTTTAACTACGATGACTGTGACCGCGGCATGGAATTCACGTATGTGCAGCAGAATATGCCGCTTGCCGCTGCGGGTGTTGTCGCGGGCGACCTGCTCGTATCGATCAACGGAGCGCCGATCACCTGTGTGGCAGATTTTACTGCTTACCAGACAGAGCATCCTTTCGATGGAAGCGCTGTGACGCTGGAGTATGAGCACAGCGGAAAGACGAAAGAGATTACGGTGACACCGGTTGAAAATACGTATGCGAATGTACAGTTTTCGTATCAGCTCCGGGAGAAACAGTCCCCGATCGGCGTGCTGAAATACAGCGTGCTGGAGATCAAATACTGGGTGCGCACCGTCATTGACAGCGTCAGTATGCTGATCACCGGACAGTATTCTGTGAACGATCTTTCCGGCCCGGTCGGCGTGGTGGATGCGATCGGAACCGCCTATGATGATGTAAAATCGCAGGGCGTTCTGGTTACGGTGATGACGATGCTGAACATGGTGATTCTGCTGTCATCAAACCTTGGCGTCATGAACCTGCTGCCGCTCCCGGCACTCGACGGCGGACGGCTTGTCTTTCTGATCATAGAAGCCATCCGCAGAAAACCAATCCGGCGAGACCTGGAGGGTATGGTTCACTTCGCGGGCCTGGTGCTTCTGATGGCGTTGATGGTCTACGTCATGATCCACGACGTCCAGCGGATCCTGTAAATCGAAAAATGAAAAGCAACAAAGCCTCATATTCTGCATACCATAAAAGGAGTGCAGGATATGGGGCTTTTTTATGAAAAATTTGCGTATGCAGCAGGAAATGACTGACCGCGGGCGGCTGGAAATCCGGGTAAATACAAGAATCCAGGCGCGGCCTGTTTCCGGGGCGCGGGTGACGGTTTCGTATACGGGAGATCCGCAGAATGTGATCGAGGAGCTGATTACCGACGGGGACGGCAGAACGGAGACGCTGGATCTGGCGACGCCGCCGCTCGAGTACAGTCTGGAACCGAATGTGAATCAGCCGTATTCCGAATATACGGTGAAAGTGGAGGCGGAAGGGTATGAACTGGTTGAAGTGACGGGCTCCGAGCTTCTTTCAGGAGAACAGTCCGTCCAGCAGGTGGACCTCAAACTGGCAGAGGGCGCAGCGTTTGCGGATGTGACGATCCCGGACCATACGTTGTTCGGCGAATATCCGGCGAAAATTCCGGAAAGTGAGATCAAGCCGACGAGGGAGAGCGGTGAGATTGTGCTGTCCCGTGTCGTGATCCCGGAGTATATCATCGTCCACGACGGAGCGCCGACCGACAGCACGGCACGCGACTATTATGTGCGGTACCGCGACTACATCAAAAACGTGGCGTGCTCGGAAATCTATGCAACATGGCCGGATGCGGCGATCCGGGCGAATATCCTCGCAATCATGTCATTTACGCTGAACCGTGTCTATACAGAATGGTACCGCAACAAGGGATACGATTTTACGATCACTTCGTCGACGGCCTACGATCACAAATGGATTTACGGCAGGAATATTTTCGACAGCATTTCCCTTGTGGTCGATGAGATTTTTGCTGATTACCTGTCGCGCCCGAATGTGAAACAGCCGATTCTGACGCAGTACTGTGACGGAAACCGTGTGAGCTGCCCGAACTGGATGAGCCAGTGGGGGTCCAAAAACCTGGCGGACCAAGGGTATTCAACGATTCAGATTCTCCGCAATTATTATGGAGACAATATGTATATCAACACGGCGGAGGAGATTTCCGGCATCCCGTCCTCCTGGCCGGGGTATGACCTCACCATCGGCTCGTCCGGGAACAAGGTACTGCAGATACAGGAGCAGCTGAACGTGATTGCGGAGGTGTATTCATCGATTCCGACGGTCTATGAAAATGGCTATTTCGATGAAGAGACGCAGGACGCCGTCGAAGCGTTCCAGCGGCTGTTCGGCCTGCCGGTTTCCGGCATTGTGGATTATCCGACGTGGTACAAAATTCAGTCGATTTATGTGGCTGTGACGAGGATTGCGGAGCTGCAGTAGGTATACAAAAGTCTTTATAAGGGGCGTGTTTTCTGCGAAAAAACGCGGAAAATGCGCCTTTTCTGCGGCTTTTGAAACGGATCAGAAAAATTTTAAAACTGTCAAGAAAAAATACTTGACACCCAGCATCATTTCGTGTATGATAACCAAGGTGATCGCAATGGAAAAAATATTGGAACAGACATTACTGTATGATTTTTACGGCGAACTTCTGACTGAACATCAGCGTCAGGTATATGAGGACGTGGTGCTCAACGATTTTTCCCTGAGCGAGGTTGCGGCAGCGCGGGGCATTTCCCGCCAGGGAGTCCACGATCTGGTCAGACGCTGCAACAAGACACTGGAAGAGTATGAAGAAAAGCTTCATCTGGTACAACGCTTTGTGCAGATCCGGGAGAATGTAAACGAGATCCGAAAGCTGACAGATCCTTCTGGTGATACCCCGAAAGAAGATGTGATGCAGCGGATTGCAGCAATTGCATCGGATATATTAGAGGAGCTTTGAGCATGGCATTTGAAAGTTTAACCGAGAAACTCCAGAATGTTTTCAAAAATCTCAGAAGCAAGGGCCGCCTGACCGAGGCGGATGTAAAGACTGCGCTGAAGGAAGTAAAAATGGCACTTCTCGAGGCGGATGTCAGCTTCAAAGTAGTAAAACAGTTTATCAAATCCGTACAGGAGCAGGCAGTCGGACAGGACGTCATGAACGGACTGAATCCGGGTCAGATGGTCATTAAAATCGTAAATGACGAGCTGGTTAAGCTGATGGGTTCCGAGACAACGGAAATCGCACTGCGCCCGGCGAGCGAAGTTACCATTATTATGATGGCAGGTCTTCAGGGAGCCGGTAAAACAACCACAACCGCAAAGATTGCAGGAAAGTTAAAAGCCAAGGGAAGAAAACCTCTCCTTGCAGCCTGCGACGTATACCGCCCGGCAGCGATCAAACAGCTGCAGGTCAACGGAGAAAAGCAGGGCGTGGAAGTGTTCGCTATGGGAGATAAAAACCGTCCGGTGGATATCGCAAAGGCAGCGCTGGTGCATGCAAAGACAAACGGCTTTAACGTATTGATTCTGGATACCGCAGGCCGTCTGCACATTGATGAAGAGATGATGCAGGAGTTACAGGATATCAAAGCGGCTGTTCCTGTGGATCAGACCCTTTTGGTAGTAGACGCTATGACCGGACAGGACGCAGTCAATGTGGCCGAGATGTTCAGCAATAAAGTCGGCATCGACGGTGTAGTACTTACAAAATTAGATGGTGACACCAGAGGCGGTGCGGCACTTTCAATCCGTGCAGTTTCCGGCAAACCAATTCTCTATGTCGGCATGGGCGAAAAGCTTTCGGATCTGGAGCAGTTTTATCCGGACCGTATGGCGTCCCGTATCCTCGGCATGGGCGATGTGATGAGCCTGATTGAAAAAGCGCAGGCAAACATCGACGAAGAAAAAGCAAAAGCCATGGAACAGAAGATGAAGAAGGCGCAGTTCGACTTCAACGATTATCTGGATTCCATGGAGCAGATGCGCAATATGGGCGGCATCTCCAGCATCCTGAATATGCTTCCGGGCGTCGGCGCGAAAATGAAGGGTCAGGATCTTGAGAGCATGGTGGATGAAAAAGACATGGCAAGAAAGGAAGCTATTGTACTTTCTATGACGCCAAAGGAAAGAGAAAACCCGGATCTCATCAATCCGTCGAGAAAGCAGAGAATTGCAAAAGGCGCCGGTGTTGACATCGCGGAGGTAAACCGTTTCATCAAACAGTTTGAACAGTCAAGAAAAATGATGAAACAGATGACCGGAATGGTCGGTAAGGGTGGTAAAAGAGGAGGATTCAAACTTCCCTTTTAGCATAAAAGAAAAAATATAAATAAATACATGAATTTACAATGGAGGTAAAGAAAAATGGCAGTAAAAATGAGATTAAGAAGAATGGGACAGAAGAAAGCTCCTTTTTATAGAATCGTTGTAGCAGATTCCAGATCCCCAAGAGACGGACGTTTCATCGAGGAGATCGGAACTTACGATCCGAACCGCGAGCCGAGCGCAATCAGCTTCAACGAGGAGGCTGCTAAAAAATGGCTGGCTAACGGCGCACAGCCGACCGAAATCGTTGCCAAACTCTTAAAACAGGCTGGTATCGAGAAATAATTCATACGGGGGTATCTTGTAATGAAAGAACTTATCGAAGTAATTGCAAAATCTCTGGTTGATCATCCATCTGAGGTAGTTGTGACAGAAACCGTCAGCGGTGATGACCTTCTGCTGGAACTCAAAGTAGATCCGTCAGATATGGGAAAAGTCATCGGACGTCAGGGACGCATTGCGAAAGCAATCCGTGCGGTTGTGAAAGCAGCGGCATCCAAAGAAGACAAAAAAGTTATTGTGGAAATCATGCAATAACATAACGGTAGGATATACCGCATTAAGCACCCCGCAGTTGCGAGGTGCTTGTTTTTCTATGAAACAAATTCATGAGAGAATCTGCACAATAGGAGATTTTATGGAAGATTTATTTCAGGTGGGAGTGATTACGGCTCCTCACGGGGTACGTGGAGAGGTGAAAGTGTTTCCTACCACGGATGATAATGCCCGGTTTAAAAATTTGAAAACAGTCCTCCTTGATCAGGGTCGGGGAACCAGAGAACTTGAAATCGAAGGTGTTAAGTTCTTTAAAAATATGGTGATCCTGAAATTCAAGGGGATAGATGATAGAAATGACGTGGAGAGAATGCGGCAGGCAAAGCTGCTTGTTACCAGGGAAAATGCAGTGGAATTAGGAAAAGACGAGTATTTTATTGCAGATCTGATCGGAATACAGGTGGTTTCGGATGAAGGAGAAGAACTTGGAACAATCTCCGATGTATTGCAGACCGGTGCCAATGATGTCTATGTTGTGAGTAAAGACGGCGCAAAAGATCTGCTCATTCCGGCAATCCATGCGTGTATCCAGAACGTGGATGTGGCTGCGGGACAGATGGAAGTACATCTGCTGCCGGGACTGCGTTAAACGGAGGGTGGACAATGAAGTTTCATGTTTTGACGCTTTTTCCGGATATGGTGATGCAGGGGCTTATGACAAGCATCACAGGGAGAGCCGTGCAACAGAAAAAAATAGATATTGATGCGGTGAATATCCGTGATTATACGCAGGATAAGCATGGCAGGGTGGATGATTATCCTTACGGCGGCGGTGCAGGGATGCTCATGCAGGCACAGCCGGTATATGATGCATGTCAGAGTGTTATGGAAAAGATACCGCAGAATAAGAAAAAGCGGGTGATTTATGTAACCCCGCAGGGAATTCCTTTTACACAGGCAAAGGCACGGGAACTGGCGGCACAGGATGAGCTGCTTTTGTTATGCGGGCATTACGAGGGCATTGATGAGCGCGTGCTTGAGGAAGTGGTCACAGATTACATTTCCATCGGTGATTATGTACTGACGGGCGGCGAGCTGGCAGCCATGGTGATTGTCGATGCAGTGGCACGCCTGGTTCCGGGAGTGCTTGGAAATGAACAGTCGGCCCTGACCGAATCTTTCCACGGAGAGCTTTTGGAACATCCGCAATATTCCAGACCGGATGTGTGGCACGGGAAAAAGGTGCCGGAGGTGCTGCTTTCCGGAAACCAGAAACACATAGATGCATGGAAAAAGGAACAGTCCATCCTGCGTACAAAGGAACGCAGACCGGATCTGTATGCCCGCTATGTGCGGCTGCAGGAATGCAGACAACTGCTTATGAAACAGAAACTGTTGCACATCGATATGATTGAACTGATCAATCGTGGACGCGCACAACTGTTGTATTTCGGGCAGGGACAGATATTGCTCAAAGATATGGAATACGAGATCTATTTTCATGCATGTGTTGATCCGTCAAGACTTCCGGATATCCGTACATGGACGCTTCCGGTTGAAAAAATACCGCTGGCGGTTTTGCATCAGGAGGAAATGATTCCTTATTTTCAAAAGAGATACGGACTTAATCAGGAGTGCGAATGTTATCAGGCTGTGTACACCAGACATGAAAAGCTTCCGGTGCGCGGTTTATACCGGCCGGATCTGACGCGTGAGGATGGATTGTCGATGCGCAGATTACAACGAGAAGATTTTCCACAGGTGATTTCCTTTTATCACGGCTGCTGTGATGAGGACTACCTGCGGTCGAGGATACAGGATGGTATGCTTGTGGGGGCTTTTTATGACGAAAAGCTTGCCGGATTTATCGGGCAGCATTGTGAGGGAAGTATCGGAATGCTTATGGTAGCACCAAAATTCCAGCGCAGACACATTGCCATGACGCTCGAAACGTATGCAGCAAACTGTATGCTCGAACAGGGAAAAATTCCGTTTGCACAGATTATCACGGACAACGAAAAATCCAAGGGATTGCAGGAAAAAGAGGGATTTTGCCTGTCGCGTGACAAAATTTTCTGGATGTGCGAAAAATGATGAAAAAGGACTTGATTTTTCGGAATGAGTATGCTAAAGTTTATAATTGTTGCGGTGTAATTATTCGGTAATATTACGGAACGGATAGTTACAAATGTGAATAGAAGTGACGGTCCTCTGGCACCGATAGATGGAGTTTAAGAACGTCAAAATAATCAGGAGGTCACAAAATGAACGCGAGTGAAATTATCAAGAACATTGAGGCAGAGCAGTTAAAGGCTGAAGCACCACAGTTTTCCGTAGGTGATACTGTAAAGGTATACGGAAAGATCAAAGAGGGAAACCGTGAGCGTATTCAGGTATTCGAAGGAACTGTTATTAAGAAGCAGGGTGGAAGCAACCGTACCACTTTCACTGTAAGAAAGATTTCAAACGGTGTAGGTGTTGAGAAGACATG
>OICV01000322.1_pt1 | contig 22882 bp, 18 predicted proteins | sample 1581361 | NCBI WGS metagenome assembly OICV01 (sample SAMEA3882551, study PRJEB24775) | human gut metagenome | biome: human-associated habitat; feature: intestine environment; material: feces | place: Netherlands | collected 2009/2010 | reverse complement strand
CACGTATTCTCCTTCATCTTTAGAGAAAAGTTTCTTGTGTTTTCTATGGATATCATTTCCAGGGGAAGTTGTTTCTCCGTTGGATTGCGAAGAAGCATCTTGTTGTTGATCACCCGAGAAAGAATAACCTCTACCGGATTGATAACTTCCTCCGCCATTCTGGTAAGTACCTGAAGAACTACGACGTTTCCCCAGTCCGAAAACTGTTCGGAGAACGGTGCCGATGATGCTGAGTCCGATGACCAGAATAACGACTATAATGACAAATAAAAATCCTAAGATGTGAAACATGGGCTAATCGTTTTTATATATTGTTCGTCTTACGAACGATAGTACAACAACCGTGCCAAAAGATTTGTTTAGAGCTTCTTTCTCACAAACCAGCACAGAATGATGTACCAGCCAATGACAGCTGCAAGTCCTACAAAAATAAGCAAAGGAATGCTGACTATCAAAAACAAATAACGGATTTTATTTTCTTCCCAAGAGAAATTCTTCAGTTTGAAGGCGAACATTGGGAATTCAGATACCAGTAACAGAGAGAATAATACGATGCAAATCAATAAACCATACAGGACTGCTCCACCTTGTATCAGCCAATCATGGTATTGTGCCGCTGCTGCTGCCCAAAATAAGGTATTGGCAGGAGTATTTAGGCCGATGAATGAGCTGGTCTGGCGTTCGTCAATATTAAATTTAGCCAAACGCAATGCTGAAAATACAGCAATGAGGAAAGCAAAATAGGGAACATATTCTTGAAAACTACTCATCCAGTCGGGATAAGTAGTTTCGCGTAATAGAGAGAATACAATTACTGAGGGTACTACTCCGAAGCTGACGTCATCTGCCAAAGAGTCCAATTCTTTTCCAATAGGAGAAGGAGCATTCAGCAACCGCGCTGACATTCCGTCGAGGAAGTCAAATACAGCGCTGATAATAATGAAGGTAAGAGCCCATTCATACTTGAACTCGAAAGCCATAACACATGCAATACAGCCTGAGAACAGATTCAGACATGTCAATGTATTGGGGATATGGCGGGTAATACAGTTAGGCATTGTTTAGTTATTTTAGTTTGGCTATCACAGTCTTGTTTCCTGTAGTGGTTTGTCCCATCTTTACGAACACTTCTGTACCTAACGGGAGATATACATCTACACGGGAACCGAATTTGATAAAGCCCATGTGTTCATCGATATAACAGTCTTCACCGGGTTCGGCATAGGTGACGATGCGTCGTGCCATCGCTCCGGCAATCTGACGTGCCATTACTTCTACACCTTCGGGAGTTTCAATTACCACTGTAGAACGTTCGTTGTCCGTACTGGCTTTCGGTAACCAGGCTTTCATGAACTTTCCGTTATGATGGGCTACCTTCTTCACGGTTCCGTCTACCGGATACCAATTAGCGTGTACGTTGATAACACTCATAAAGATGGAAATCATGAGCCGACGATCGTGGAAGTATTCATTCTCATCCACTTCTTCTATAACTACTATTCTACCATCGGCAGGTGCCACCACTATTTTCTCGGTGTCTTCCTGGCCAAACAGGCGGATAGGGCATCGGAAAAAATTCACCAGCATTCCATACAGGACAATACTTACCACAGCTACGATATAGAATGGCAATTTGCATTCTAATCCAAAGTAGAGAGCGGAATTAACAACCAGTAGCAACAATAAACTGCCGGCCAGTGTATGTGTCCCCTCACGGTGAATTTGTATCTTTTTTAGTTTTTTTAGTCGACTCATGTAAGTTGTTTTATTCTTCGAATAGAAATTATCGGCAAAAATAGGCTTATTTTGAAAATCTAACAAGCATTTGGGGCGAGAAATGCAGATGTTGATAACTTTTAGGGAAATATTTTTGTTAGGTCTTATATACGTTGTACTTTTATGCTCTCAATTGAAAGGAGATATTTATGCAGGATTTTGTTCATTTGCACGTTCATACCCAGTACTCCCTCCTCGATGGTCAGGCCAGCGTAAGCGCGTTGGTGGACAAGGCTATGAAGGATGGAATGAAAGGGATAGCCGTGACTGACCACGGTAATATGTTCGGCATTAAAGAGTTCACAAATTACGTTAACAAGAAGAATGGTGGGCCGAAGGGAGAGATTAAAGATCTCAAAAAGCGGATAGCCGGTATTGAAAGTGGTGAGATAGCTTGCGAAGACAAAGACGCGGAACTTGCTGATTGTCGTGCGAAGCTTGCGGAAGCGGAAAATAAGTTGTTCAAGCCGATAATCGGTTGTGAGATGTATGTAGCACGCCGCACCATGGATAAGAAAGAAGGTAAGCCCGACCAGAGCGGTTGGCACTTGATTGTGTTGGCTAAGAATGAGAAAGGATATCATAATCTGATAAAACTGGTATCCAGAGCCTGGACAGAAGGATATTATATGCGTCCGCGTACAGACCGTAACGAACTGGAAAAGTATCATGAAGGATTGATCGTTTGTTCAGCTTGTATTGGTGGTGAGGTGCCTAAAAAGATACTTAACGACCAATTGGAAGATGCAGAAGAAGCCGTGCGTTGGTACAAAAATCTTTTTGGTGAAGATTATTATCTGGAGTTGCAACGCCATAAGGCAACCGTGCCCCGTGCCAATCACGAAGCTTATCCGCTACAGCAGAGGGCGAATGCCAAGCTGATAGAGTTTGCCAAAAAATACAATATCAAACTTATTTGCTCCAACGACGTTCACTTTGTAAACGAGGAACATGCTGAGGCACACGATCGTTTGATTTGTCTGAGTACGGGTAAAGATCTGGATGACCCTAAACGCATGCTTTATACCAAACAAGAGTGGATGAAGACAAAAGCTGAAATGAATGAATTATTTGCAGACATTCCCGAGGCTTTGTCCAATACGCTGGAAATCCTAAATAAAGTAGAATATTATTCAATCGATCATGCGCCTATCATGCCGACTTTTGCTATTCCTGAAGATTTCGGAACAGAAGAAGGGTATCGGCAAAAATATACTGAGAAGGATTTGTTTGATGAGTTCACTCAGGACGAAAATGGTAATGTAGTATTAAGTGATGAGGCTGCCAAGGCTAAAATCAAACGCTTGGGCGGATATGAAAAGTTATATCGTATAAAATTAGAAGCGGACTACCTTGCCAAACTTACTTTTGACGGTGCTAAAATATTCTATGGTGATCCTCTGTCCGAAGAAGTAATGGAACGATTGAAGTTTGAACTTTACATTATGAAGACGATGGGTTTCCCCGGTTACTTCCTGATTGTACAGGACTTTATCAATGCCGCCCGCACACAGCTGGGCGTTTCGGTAGGACCGGGACGTGGTTCGGCTGCCGGCTCGGCGGTGGCCTATTGCCTGGGCATCACGAAAATAGACCCGATTCAATACGACCTTCTGTTCGAGCGTTTCTTGAATCCCGACCGTATCTCTTTGCCTGATATCGATGTGGACTTCGATGATGACGGGCGTGGAGAAGTGCTCCGCTGGGTGACGGAGAAGTACGGGCAAGAGAAGGTGGCGCACATCATTACATACGGCACGATGGCGACCAAGATGGCTATCAAGGACGTGGCGCGCGTACAGAAACTGCCTTTGAGCGAATCGGATCGTCTGTGCAAGCTCGTGCCGGATAAGATTCCCGACAAAAAACTCAACCTGCCGAATGCTATCGCGTACGTACCCGAATTGCAGGCTGCGGAGGCTTCGCCCGATCCGCTGGTGCGCGATACGATGAAATATGCCAAGATGCTGGAAGGTAATGTACGCGGTACGGGTGTGCATGCCTGCGGTACTATTATTTGCCGTGACGACATCACGGATTGGGTACCCGTCAGCACGGCGGATGATAAGGAGACGGGCGAGAAGATGCTCGTAACCCAATACGAAGGTTCCGTCATCGAAGATACGGGACTTATCAAGATGGACTTCCTCGGACTGAAAACCTTGTCCATCATTAAGGAAGCCGTTGCCAATGTACGTCTGCACCGCGGCTTGGAACTCGACATCGACAAGATATCCATTTCCGACCCTGCTACCTATAAACTCTATTGCGACGGCCGCACCATCGGTACGTTCCAGTTTGAATCGGCCGGTATGCAGAAATATCTGCGTGAGTTGCAACCGAGCACTTTCGAGGACTTGATTGCCATGAACGCCCTCTACCGTCCGGGACCTATGGATTATATCCCCGACTTCATCGACCGTAAGTGGGGACGCAAGCCCATCGAGTATGACATCCCCATCATGGAGAAGTATCTGAAGGATACCTACGGTATTACGGTCTACCAGGAGCAGGTCATGCTTCTGTCGCGTTTGCTGGCGGACTTCACCCGTGGTGAGTCCGATGCCTTGCGTAAGGCGATGGGTAAGAAACTGCGTGACAAGCTGGACCACATGAAGCCGAAATTCATTTCGGGCGGACAAAAGAACGGCCACGACCCGAAAGTGCTTGAGAAAATCTGGGCCGACTGGGAAAAGTTTGCATCCTATGCCTTCAACAAGTCACATGCCACTTGCTATTCGTGGGTGGCCTATCAGACGGCTTTCCTCAAGGCCAACTATCCGGCCGAATACATGGCGGCGGTCATGAGCCGAAGTTTGGCGAATATTACCGATATAACCAAACTGATGGACGAATGCAAGGCAATGGGCATCAATACATTGGGGCCGGATGTGAATGAAAGTAACCTGAAGTTCACCGTGAACAAGGAAGGCAATATCCGTTTTGGTCTTGGCGCGGTGAAAGGGGTAGGCGAGGGTGCTGTGCAGAGCATCATGGAGGAACGCGAGAAGAATGGTCCTTTCAAGGGTATATTTGATTTTGTGCAGCGTGTCAATCTGACAGCCTGCAACAAGAAGAATCTGGAATGTCTTGCTTTGGCGGGCGGGTTCGACAGCTTCCCGGAGCTGAAGCGAGAGCAGTATTTTGCCGTAAATTCCAAGAACGAGGTCTTCCTCGAAACCTTGGTGCGGTATGGTAACCGTTACCAGGCCGACCAGGCTGCGGCTGCAAACTCCTTGTTCGGCGGTGAGAATGTGGTGGATATCGCCACTCCGGAAATACCGGTAGCGGAACGTTGGAGCGACCTCGACCGTTTGAACCGGGAGCGCGATTTGGTAGGTATCTATCTGTCCGCACACCCGTTGGATGAGTATTCCGTAGTTCTGGAGCATGTTTGCAACACTCACATGGCAGAGCTGGAAGATAAGACGGCACTTGTGGGACGCGAAATAACAATGGGTGGCATCGTGACCGCCGTGCGTCGCGGTATCAGCAAAAATGGAAATCCTTACGGCATAGCCAAGATTGAAGACTATTCCGGTTCGGCAGAGCTTCCTTTCTTCGGAAATGATTGGGTGACCTATCAGGGGTATCTGGGTGAACGTACCTTCTTGTTCATCAAAGCCCGTTGCCAGCCCAAGCAATGGCGGCAGGATGAGTTGGAGCTGAAGATAACCTCCATGGAACTGTTGCCTGACGTCAAGGAGAAACTGATTGAGAAGATAACCATTCTCATTCCGCTGAGTGTGCTGAACAAGGCTTTGATAACTGAACTGGCGGAACTGACCAAGGAACGTCCGGGCAGTACGGAGCTTTATTTCAAAGTCAGAGATGAGGATAGCAAGATGACGGTCGATTTGATTTCCCGTCCCGTGAAGCTTTCCGTGGGGCGTGAACTGATTACTTATTTAAAAGAGCGTTCGGATCTTGAGTTCAGGATTAATTAGTTATCTTTGTTGGAAAACGAAGATAGGCTGCATCTCAGCATAAAAAATGAACTAGTTCATTTTGTTTTGCATTCGGTTTGCACTATCTTTGCTTCGAAAGCGAAGGTTGATAAAACGCAATTGACAGTAAATTAATAATTATAGTTGACATTTAATATTAAAAGAAATGGCTTTAGAAATTACAGACAGCAATTTTCAAGAAATCCTGGCAGAGGGAAAACCGGTAGTTATGGATTTCTGGGCACCTTGGTGCGGCCCTTGTAAGATGGTGGGACCAATCATCGATGAATTGGCTACTGAATATGAAGGAAAGGTAATCATTGGCAAATGTGACGTGGATGAGAACGGCGACGTGGCTGCCGAATATGGTATACGCAACATCCCTACAGTCTTGTTCTTCAAGAATGGAGAGCTGGTGGACAAGCAAGTAGGTTCTGCTCCGAAATCTGCTTACGTGGCCAAGATAGAAGCGATATTATAAGGTACTATTTGACGATTTACTATTTACGATTTACCCTTTCGGCATCATAGCGCAGCCAAATAGTAAATCGTAAATCGTCAAATAGTCAATAACATTAACCCTTTAAGCAATAGTAAGTATGGGAATGGAAGACGATTTTTTGCAGAATGATGTCGATGATGAAAAGACCATCGAGTACATCAAGAATTATTTGCCGCAGGAGTTGAAAGAGAAGTTCTCTGACGACGAGTTCTATTATTTTCTCGATTTGATTGACGAGTACTATTCCGAGAGCGGCATCCTTGATGCACAGCCGGATGCGGATGGGTACATCGAAATTGATTTGGGGAAAATCGTGGACTATATTGTCAAGGAAGCCCATAAGGATGAGATGGGTGACTATGATCCGGAAGAAATCCTTTTCATCGTACAAGGTGAGATGGAATATACGGAATCTTTGGACGAAGAATAGTCTGTATCAAAAGTATAGGAAAATCGCGGATGAGCATGGCTTCATCCGCGATTTTTTGTTTTTATGTAACCGGTGGCGTATTCAGAAAAAAGAAGATGGACGTGCCGATGAGGATGACACCCAATACACCGTAGAACAGGCGGGCTTGTCGCCGCCCTACATTTTGTACGATAAACTGGGTGTTTCGGGCAGTAAAGAACCAGTTCCAGTCCAATATGGCTGCCAGCAAGGCGGTGATGCCCGCGACGGCAAAAATTCCTTGAACGATGTATTGGCTCATCAGAAATAACAATTAAGAATTAAAAATTAAAGCGGGGGAAAAGCATGCCTTATTCAAAGCTCTCTAACGTGACTTTCCGCTCTCCGTTCTCCACTTCTTCGATGGTGACCTTAATGGTGTTACCCGGCAAGAGCTCCTCTACCAGCTCCGGCCATTCTATGAAGCAGAGGGCGCCGCTGTAGAAGTAATCTTCGTACCCCATGTCATACACTTCTTCCAGTTTCTTGATGCGGTAGAAGTCAAAATGGTAAATCAGTTCGCCGGCAGTGTCGGAACGGTATTCGTTGACAATGGCGAAGGTAGGGGAGGTGATGACGTCGGAAACGCCCAATTCCTCGCAAACGGCTTTGATGAAAGTCGTCTTGCCCGCCCCCATTTTTCCATAGAGGGCGAAGACGGTATTGTCACCCATTTCAGCGATGAACTGGCGGGCGGCTTCGTGAATCTGGTCTAATGACTGAATTTTGATTTCCATTGTGTCTTTTGATTTAGCGTTGCAAATATAGCCAAAAACTTTTTCCCGTCTTGCAAATGGCATAGATAATGATGGAAAAGAATATAATGGATGCACCCGAGGGGACATTCAAGTAGAAAGAAATCATCAGCCCGCCCAGGCAACTGAGGTAACCGATGCCGATGGAAAGCCAGATGATGCGGTGGAACCGGTGCGAGAACAAGTTGGCGGTCATCTGCGGAACGGTGAGCAGCGAAATGACCAGCACGATGCCCACCATGCGCAGGCATGCCACGATGGTCAGCGCAATGAACATCATCAGTACATATTCGAATACCTGCACCGGAATACCTTGCGAGCGGGCAAACTCCCGGTCGAAGGCTACGTAGATGATGGGATGGAGATACAGCGCGAAAAACAGTATCAGCAGCAGGGCAAGCCCTCCCAATAGAGCGATGTCGCTCCAGGTAATCGTGAGAATGTTGCCGAAGAGATAGGCGGACAAGTCGGGTGCGAATCCCGGCGAGAGGAAAGTGAACATGATGCCCAGTGCCATGCCCAATGTCCAGAATACGGCAATGGCGGAGTCTTCCCGCATGTCCTTCCGTTTGCTGAGCCACTCTACACCGAAAGCGGACAAGACTGCAAACAAGGCTGCCGACAGAATGGGGGAAATGCCGGTATACAATCCCAGGCCGATACCGCCGAAGGAGGCATGCGTCAATCCGCCGCTGATGAACACCAGTCTCCGGGTGACGATGTATGTGCCTATCAGCCCGCAAGCAATGCTTGCCAGCAGACTGCCGATGAGGGCATGTTGGAAAAAGGTGTATTGCAGTAGCTCCATTTATTCAATTAAAAATTAAGAATTACAAATTAAAAGTTGGATGTGGAGTGTTAGGAATGGGGGGTGAGACGACGTTCGCCGATAATGAGGAATACTTCATCCTTGATATTCTCCGGCAGGGCTATGCCACGCAGTTGCAGGCTGCGCACCCATCCGGCTACGTCCGTGTCTTGCATGGTGTAGAACACGTCGCGGAACTCGTCTTCCTGCTCGGGAGTATAGGCATCGGGAGCGGTGCCGATGTATTTGTCCAGTTCTTCGTCATCGTAATATTCTATTTGCTTGCTGACGGCTGCCAGTAAGCTGTCACGTTCGCAGATTTCATGCTGTCCGCAGCATTCGGAATCCACTTCCTGCACTTCGGGCATGGCGTCCAGTTCGCCGCGGTCTATCTTCTTCTGCAGTTTCCGGTTGCGTATAATTCCGGCTGTGGCTGCCACGAGGGCAAGGACAATCAGGCTAATAATCAATATCCACATGGGCTTCCTTTTCTTGAAAAACATGTTCCATTAATAGAACGGACAAAGATACATATTGTTTTTTGTACGACAAAATAATGATTCAGATTGCAGGTAGTAGATTACTTCTACCCGACGCAGGCATTACTTGCTTGGAACGCAGTATAAAACTACTTTGGATGCATCCTAATCTTAGAATGTATCCTTTATTCCTAAGAATAAAGGTTATATTCTTAAGAATAAAGGCTGTATTTCTTGGAATAAAAGCTTTATTCTAAGATTGCATTGCATCTTGGCGGACTTTAAATCCCGCCTTTTGCAAGTCTTCCCAGTAAGCAGGGTAAGATTTGGTAACGACCTGTGGTTCATCTATCTGTATTTGGGGCAGTACAAGGCAGGCGGGGGCAAATGCCATGGCCATGCGGTGGTCTTCGTAGGTGGCGATAACGGCTGCAGCGTCTGCCGGGCAGCGTTCGCCGTCCCACAACAAGATGCTGTCTTGCTCGGAGCGCACGACGTACCCCAGTTTACGCAGTTCCGTAATGAGGGCGGTGATACGGTCGGTCTCCTTTATTTTGAGGCTTTGCAGTCCGGTGAAGCGGAAAGGGATGTCCATCAGGCAGCAGGTGACGACAAAGGTCTGCGCCAGGTCCGGGATGTCCACCATGTCTTCGTCGAGACGGGTGGCGGGAGTACCCTTACGGGTCAGTTTTACTCCCCGGTCTGTATATTCGGTATGGACGCCGAGGCGGGCAAAGACTTCCGCGCCGTGGCTGTCGCCTTGATAGCTGTGGGCGAAGAGACCGAGCAGTTCGATTTCTGCCGTGTGCGCTTCTTCCTTCGTGCTGTCTTCACTTTCTTTTGCGCTACTTCTGTCTCCCCCTTTTATTTTTTCATTTTTAATTCCTTCTATTGCCATCATCTGATACCAGTAAGAGGCGGCGCTCCAATCGCTTTCTACGGTGAAAGGGGTATCCGTGTATCCGCCGGGGCTGACGGTGATGCAATCTTCGGAGACCCAGTCGGCTTGGGCGCCGAAGTCGCGCATCAGTTGCAGGGTCAGGTTGATGTAGGGGCGGGAGATGATGTCACCCGTCAAGTGCAGGCGCAGGCCTTTGGGAAGGACGGTACCAATCATCAGCAGGGCGGATATGTATTGTGAGCTGACATTGCCGGCGAGGGATATTTCGCTGCCGGTCAGTTCTGTTCCGGTGATGCGCAAGGGAGGGAACCCTTCGTTTCCGACGTATTCTATGCGGGCGCCGAGCTCTCGCAGGGCGTCTACCAGTATGCGGATGGGGCGTTGCTGCATGCGTTGCGTACCGGTGATGATTCGGGTGCCAGGAGTTACGCTGAGGTAGGCGGTGAGGAAACGCATGGCGGTGCCGGCGGCAAGGATATCTATATGTCCGGGATTTCCGTCGAGGGCGCGAGTCATCACTATGGTGTCGTCACAATCGCTCAGATTGCGGGGCAGGATATTGCCGTGGGCAAGGGAGTGGAGGATGAGTGCCCGGTTACTGATACTTTTGGATGCCGGGAGCTGTATGGCTGCGTGCAGTGAGGCAGGAGCGGAAACGGTATATCGCATGGTCGTATTTGTTAAGTTACGGTGGTAAGGAGTTTTTTTATTGTCACTGCAAAAGTAGGATAAATCTTTGGGAAATGGAAAAAAGGAAACTTGTTTCTGTGGTTTCAATCTTTCGTTTATCTTTGCGGAGGTAAGTCCTGCTATCGGGACGGATAGATATAATTAAGCATCATTCTTATGGAAATAGATTTAACCACCCCCGCCTTGCTGTTTTCGGCCATATCGCTGATTATGCTGGCCTATACTAACCGTTTCTTGTCCTATGCCCAACTGGTGCGCACCTTAAAGGAACAGTACATGGAGAACCCGTCTTCGGTGAAGGCGGCGCAGATTGCCAACCTGAGGAAGCGGCTCTACCTGACGCGTGCCATGCAGGTGGCGGGCATCGGCAGCCTGCTGCTGTGCGTGGTCAGCATGTTCTTTGTCTATATCCGTCTCCATCTGCTTTCGGCCTATATCTTCGGTTTGGCGCTGATATTGCTGATTATTTCGCTGGCCATATCGGTGTACGAAATATATATATCGGTGAAGTCTTTGGAGATACATCTCAACGATATGCACGAGTAGAGGCACTACGGGATGATGTTCCGTACGGGGAGTTCCAGTTCTCCCCAGTCAATCATGGCATTGAACAGTCTGACGGTAGAGAATGAAGGCAAGTCTTCCGGTCTGATGTCTTTTTCCTGCAAGATTCCTTCTTCCAGCAAGGCTGCCCGTTTGGTCCCTTTCAGCAGGGGATGTGCCGGCGTGTACCAGTGGATACCGTCGGAAAGGGCGATGTTGGCGATGGAGGTGTCTGTCAGCAGGCCTTGTTTTACAATCAGAATGTCGTCGCATGCGCCACGCAGGGCAAAGAGGCAGTTCAGCGGTTCGCGTCCGGCGCTTTTGTAGGTGTAGTCGATGGTATCGGCCTGCATCAGTGCCAGCGAATGCACGTGCCGCACGGCGTAGGGGGAGTAGCTGACGTCTTCAATACCTTTTTCACCATACACTACGCGTGCCTTGACGATGCCCGCCCCGGTGATGCCTGCTCCACAGCCGGGAGACGACAGATAATCGGACAGTTGCAGCGGTGTGCTTTCCGGCCAGAAGTGGGCGCGGGTATCGTTCAGCCTCCGGTTGTGGCGGGAAAGGTTGCAGACCCTTCCGTGGTCGATGCGTATGGTTTCAATAAATAGGCACATATATTTTCTGTATTACTTCGTTGTATTCGCTTTCCCACCGGCTTTTGGCGGTGATGCCGCCTCCTGCCTTGAAGTGGAGCTGGCCGTTTTCCTGCTCGATGAAGCGTATCATGACAGCGCTGTCCAGCTGTCCGTCGGCATAATGCCCCATGATGCCGGTGTAGAAGCCCCGGCGGTAGTCCTCGGCCTGGGCGATGATTTCTACGGTTTTGGGCTTGGGGGCACCGGTGATGGAGCCGGCAGGAAGCAGGCGGAAGATGATGTCGCCCAGGTGTGCGGTGTAGTCTTCGGGCAGGGTGCCGCATATCTCGGAGCTGGTCTGGAGGATGGGGCCCTTATTGGTTTGCAGGCGGTCTATATATCGGTAGGAGGTCACTTCGACGTGTTCCGAAACCATGCTGAGGTCGTTGCGTATCAGGTCGACGATGGTGGCGTGCTCGGCTGCTTCTTTGGTGTCCTGCATCAAGAGCTGTTCCGCATCGGGCAGGGTGGCGTCGATGGTGCCTTTCATGGGGAAGGACTTTATCTTGCCCTTCTCTATGCGGACAAAGATTTCGGGGGAGAAGCAGACGAACCGGTCTTTCAGCCACAGCTTGTACAAGGCTTCGGAGTGGAGGAATATTTCTTCCAGTGTCAGATTGGTGGTGACGGGTACCCGGCAAGTGAGGTTCGTCAGGTAGCTGTTGCCTGCCAGCAGGTTTTGCTTCACGAGGTCGAACGAATGTCTGTATGCGGCGGGGGAAGGGGGAGTGATGTCCCACTGGATGGGGCCGGCGCATCGGGCGGCTGTGCTTCTGGCAAGGGCTGTTGCAGCCGTCTCCGTGTTGCCTGCCTTCGGGAATTGGAAAAGGCAGGTGGCGGGGTCTATCCGGTCGAGGGGCTCGATGTGCGACTGCTCTTGCGCGTAGTCTACGATGAAGAGGAAGGGCACATTGGCTCCGGCCAGTGTGTTCATGCGGGCGATGGTTTCTGTCCGGCTGTACGTCTTCATGCGTCAATAGACTGCGGAGGCTATCACCTGGATTATCAGAATGAGGAACACCATGGCAATGGGATATACCGTGGCATAGGCCACGCTCGGTATGTTGCTGTCCGTCATGGAGTCGGCGGCGGCAAGGCCGGGCGTACTGGTCATGCCACCGGTGATGGTGCCCAGCAGGTCGAGAATGTTTATCTTGAATACGAACAGTCCGACGATGACGGCCACCAGCATGGGTACCAGCGTGATGGCGGCACCTACGCCGAACAAGAGCCAGCCGCTTTCCTGGAATGTGGCTACCAGGTTCCGTCCTGCCGAGGTTCCCACTTCGGCCAGGAAGAGCAGCAGTCCCAGCTGGCGCAGCAGTTGGTTGGCTGGGCCGGACATAGACCACAGAATGGGACCGGTCTTTCCGATGGCACTGAGGAAGAGGGCCACCATGAGGATGCCTCCCGTCAGTCCCGGTGAGAACGACAGACTGTCCGAGAAGGAGATGTTCAGCTTGCCGAAGAGCACGCCCAGCACGATACCCAGGGCAATGGGAAAGAAGTCGGTGTCGGACAGTTGCTTGTTGTCGTTGCCCAGCAGGCGTGCCACGCCTTTAATACCGTCTTTCTCGCCTACCACCATCAGCTTGTCGCCGAACTTCAGTGCCAGATCTGGCGAGGGGGAGAGGTCGATACCGCTTCGGCGGACGCGGGTGACGGTACAGCCGAAGTTCTTCATCAGGTTGAGGTCGCCCAGTTGTTTGTTTATCATGTCCTTCTTGGTGAGCAGCAGGGATTCAATCTCCTGCATGTCTACGAGTGGCAGTTCGCCTTCTTCGCGCTGGCCCACGAGGACGGCGAGCTGGTTCAAGGCCTCTTCGCTGCCCACGGCTTGTATGTAGTCTCCCTCGTGAAGTATGGTCTGGGCGGTGGGGATAGCTATCTGCTCATTGTGCTTATGGCGTGAGATGACAGCTCCGGTCATGGCGCGCGCATTGATTTGCATCAGGCTCCGGTCGAAGACGGCGGGGTTGGTTACACGGAACAGGCAGGTTGTCAGTTCCGGGAACTGGCTGCGGCGTTCCTTCTCCAGTCGGCGCGCCTCCTTGTCGAGGTCGATGCGCATAATGCGGGGCAGCAGCTTGACGAAGAGGATGACGCCGATGACACCGAAGGGATAGGCGATACCGTAGGCGATGGAGGCTAGCGGAGAGTGGGTGCTGTCGATGGCTACGGCGAGTCCCGGCGTACTGGTCAGCGCGCCGGCTATGAGACCGACCACGCTGGGCGTGTCTATATCGAAAGCGTACTTCAATCCTACGGCTGTGAGGGCGGCAGAACAGATGATGAGCAGGGTGATGACGATAAGTGTCTTGCCCTTGCTCCGGAAGGAGTCGAAGAATCCGGGACCGGCCTGGATACCGATGGTGAAGATAAACAGCACCAGTCCGAAGTTGCCTAACTCTTTGGGGATGATGACGCCGAAGTGTCCGAACAGCAGGGCAATGAAGATGACAGCGGAGACGTCGAGTGAAAGCCCTTTAATCTTGATTCTTCCCAACATGAAGCCTAAAGCCACAATGAGAAAGAGCGCGAAATAGGAGGAGTTTAACAAGTCAGCAAACATAATCAGTTAAAGAGTTAGGAATTTATGTCACAAAGATAGTGCAAAAAAGTGAGATAGAAAAAGTATTGCTTCCTTGTGGCATATAAAAAAAGATGATGTGCCATCAACCGTTTTGACACATCATCTTAATATATATATCGGCCTATATGACCGGTATTCCTGCGTGGGGCAGGGCGGTACTTATTTTTCGAGTTCCTTCAGCAGTTCCTCTACGGCAGCTTTCAGCTGTGTGTCTTCTCCCTTCACGATGGTCTCGGGTGAATTGGCTACTTTGATGTCCGGCTCCAGCTGCGAGTTCTCCAGATAGCTGCCGTCCGACAGGCGGTAGCCCACGACGGGGATGCCGAATACCAATGACGGGTCTTGCAGGCGTTCCCACGACACGCTGGTCATGGTTCCCGGCACGGGCATGCCTACCAGCTTGCCCAGTCCGCGGTGGCTGTAAACCCACGGCGTGCCGTGCGCATTGGAGTAGTTGGCCTCGCACATCACCATGATGGAGGGTTTGTTCCAGCGGCGGCTGGGCATGTCGCACGTCTCGCGACCGCGCACCACTTGGGTGAAGTATTTTTGTCCACTGAAAAGTATTTCTATATCCTCGTGCAAGCGTCCACCGCCATTGAAACGGGTGTCGATGACGATGCTTTCGCGGTTGTTGTATTTTCCCAGGATGTCCGAGTAGACGGAACGGAAACTGTCGTCTCCCATAGACTCGATGTGCACGTAACCCAATCGGCCACCCGACCATCGGTCAACGTCTGCCGCACGCTGTTTCACCCAGCGGCTGTAGAGTAAATCGCTGAACGCACCGTTCGTAATGGGGATAATGACCTCTTCCCAGTGCTCCTTGGTCTGCGGGTCGAAGAGAGAAACAAGTGTTTTCTTCCGTGCCTTGTTGTTGAGCAGCGTGTAATAGTCCGCATCGGGGGTGATTTCCACGCCGTCTATCTTTTCGATGACTGTGCCGGCTTTCACCCGGGTGTTGGCTGTGTCGAAGGGGCCTTTCTCCACTACTTCGGCAATGAGCATGCCCTTGCCCGTGTAGTTCCAGTCGAAGAACAGTCCCAGGCTGGCAGTAGGTTCGGATTGCCCTTTGGGATAGAAACGGCCGCCGGTGTGAGATACGTTCAGCTCGCCCAGCCATTCGCTCAGCAGTTCGGCAAAGTCATAATTGTTGTCGATATGGGGCAGGAAGCGGCGATAGGCGGCGGTCATCTTGTCCCAGTCCACTCCGTGCATATTGGTATTGTAGAATCGCTTCTGCTGTTGGCGGTACACGTGGTCGAACATGTATTCGCGCTCCGCAGCCAGGTCCATCTTGGCATCTACCTGGAAGGTGATGGGGGTCAGCGCGTCGGATGAAGTGTCCATTTTCTGCATCTTGTGGCTACCCAGCAGGAAGAGGCTCTTGCCGTCCTTGTCCAGCTGCATGTCCGCCCATCCGGCATCCATCTTGTGCAGCAGGCGGGTCTCTTTCTTGCGCAGATTCATCTTCCAGAGGTCGTAGCCGCCTTCGAAGGCTGCCAGGTAGTAGAGTGTCTCGCCATCCTTGGAGATGATGGTGCTGCCCATGTCGGAAGAATTCGGGGTGAGGCGCACCACACGGTCTTCGATGCCTTTCAGCTCTACGACGATGTCTTTCGGCTGGTCATCTTTTTCGTCAGCATTGCTGTCTTTCTTGTCGTCTTTCTTCTTTTTATCCTTGTTTTTGTCTTGGGGGGTGTCTTTTCCGGCAGACTTCTTTTGTTCCTTCTCCAGCTCCTTGCGCAGTTCGTAGTCTTCTTTGCTCAGGCAGTATTTGTCGTAGGCGTCTTGGTTGAGGAAGACGAGCATGGCGTCGTTCAGCGAGCCCCATGAGGCATGGGCACGCATGCCGTAGCGTTCGGTGGTGAAAAGGATGGCGTTGCCGTCCAGCGCAAAGTGGGGATAGCCGCTCATGTAGCCGCTATTGGTGAGGTTGATGATGTCTTTGCCTCCCTCTGCGCTGACCAGGCCGATGTCGGAGTAGGGGTCGTGCTTGTTACCCGTGAACTCAAGTGTAAACCATTTACCGTCCGGCGACCATGCGTAGTCAAATCCTCCGCCGGTGCTGTACCAGGTGGAGCCGTCCGTAATCTGGCGCACCTTCTTCGTCTCCAGATTGAGCACCATCAGCCGGATGCGGTCTTCGATGAAGGCGAGTTCCTTGCCGTCGGGCGAGAATTGCGGATAGGCACGTTCCACGGTGGTGGAGGGCAGCAGCACTTCTTCTTCAATCAGCGTGGCGTTCGGGAAGTTAGGGTCTTCCTTGCGGGCTATCTTGGCAAGGTAGAGCTGCCAGTTGCCGCCTCGCTCGCTGGCGTAGGCCAGGGTGCGGTTGTCCGTCGCAAAGGAGAGGCCCGCTTCGCGTGCCGGTGTGTGCGTCACCTGCTTGGTAGTGGCATAGTCTGCCGAAGTGACAAAGACTTCTCCGCGCAGCGTGAAGGCAATCTGTTTTCCGTCCGGGGACACAACGGCAGAGGTGGCTCCGTCGGAAGACTGCAGGTTGGCGAATTGCGGCCGGTCATCGCGCACCAGTTCTATGGCGACTTTCTTCGGGGTGGCATCCGGCTGCTGGGTATAGATTTCGCCGTCGTAACTGTAGCACAACGTCTCGCCGTCACTCATGGAGAGGAAGCGCACGGGATGTGTCTTGAAGCTGGTGATGGGCTTCACCTCTCGGGGCTGTGCCAGCGGGAAGGCATACACGTTGAATGAGCCGCCGTTTCTCTCACTCAAAAAGTAAACCGTTCTTCCATCGGGTGACAACACCGGGTTGCGGTCTTCGCCCGCGCGGTCGGTGAGGTTGGTATGGATACCCGTCTTTGCATCATACAGCCAGATGTCGCGGGTGATGGAGGAGGTGTGGTGCTTTCTCCATTCATCTTCAAATCCCTTGCGGTCTTGGTAGAGGAACTGATGGCCCGCCTTGTCGAAGCAGACCGCTTCGGCAGGGGTGCCCAGCACTTGCTCCGTACGCCCTCCCGTTGCAGGTACTTTGTAAAGCTCGGTCATGGCCGAAGTGGGGAAAAGAGCGCTGCTTGCCGGGTCCTGGATGGATGCGGAAAACAAGATATACTTTCCGTCCGGAGTGAATGTGGAGGGTATCTCACCGGTGGAGTGGGTAGTGAGCCGTTGGGCGGTTCCGCCGTCTGCCGGCATCACGAATACGTCGAAGTTGCCGTATCTGTCGCTGGCAAAGGCTATTTGTTTGCCGTCCGGCGACCATATGGGGGTACATTCGTAGCTCTCTTGGGTAGTAAGCTGTGTGGCGGTTCCACCTTTGGCCGGCACCTTGTAGATGTCTCCTTTGTAGCAGAATGCGATTTCCGTACCGTCGGGAGAGATTTGCACATCGCGCATCCAGAGCGGCGTGGCGGCATGTCCGGCAATGGCAGTAAGGCCTAGTGCAAGGATTGCAAGGGTTTTCTTCATAAGTGTGTGGGTTGATGTTAATATAGAATGTTTATAAACGTCATGATGCTGTCCACAAGGCAAGGAGCGAGGTACGTCATTTCATACCTCGTGCCTTGTATATCTGTTCTTTGGCATTGTTGATGCTTTGGAACTTCTCTTCTGCGGCTTTCTTGATGTCTTCGCCCAGCGTTGCCACCCGGTCGGGATGGTGTTTCAAGGCCAGACGGCGGTAAGCGGCACGCACTTCGTCATTGGTGGCGGTGGGTTCAACTTCAAGTACTTTGTAGGCCTCGTTCAGTGAGCTACCGCCTAGGTTAAGCATGGATTCCACTTCCTTGACGGATAGTCCCATGTACATGGCCACTTCTTTCAAGGCTTCTATCTCCTCGTTGCAGACGTGTCCGTCGCTTTTGGCAATTTCTACCAAGAATACCAGCAGTTGCAAGCGTTCCTCGTATGTCAGGTTGGCGGCAATCTGCGTTCCACAGTCACGGATGGTGTTTTTAAATGCCAGTGGGTTTTGTCTGTCCATCTGCTTGCGCTGTTCGAAGAGGTTGAGCAGTATCCGTTCTCCCTCGCCCACGGCAGCCTCACCGAATGTGCTTCTCAGAAAGCGGCGGACGAATTCCATTTCACTATGCATGATGCGCCCGTCTGCACGGATAATGTACGAAGCCATCACGAGCATGGAGAAGAGGAAACTGTTCCGTTGCCCGGTATAGGTAGTGCCGTGCGTTGGTTCTTCTCCATAATAACTGCCTGCGTCACTTGAATCGGTGTCGAACAGTGAACCGAATACAAAACCTGCCAAGGCTCCCAGCGGTCCTCCGGCCATGAAGCCGATGATGCCGCCTATCCATTTAGCTGCTCCCATAATTTTTCTTGTTTAAAGTGCAAAAATAGAGATTTCTTACGAGAATTCCAGTAATTTGATGAGCTATTCCCGCTGAAGCGAATAGGCACCGTCTTCTTTTTGTACATATTCAGCATATTTATGGCAGCAAGTCTGTCATTAAGAAATACTATAAAAATTAAGGAGTTAAGTCTTAGACTTAACTCCTTAATGCTCAACAGTCGGGATGACAAGATTCGAACTTGCGACCACACGCCCCCCAGACTTCGCGAGAGATAAACTGATAACGGCTGATTATCAATTGTATATACTGTAGCTAACACTTGAAAAGGGACCCGGAACAACATTTAAAAAGTGCCCCACCCATGGGTATGTTTAACCGAACAAAATTGGTATATTCATAAAAACCAATGGCGTTCATAATATGTACCACATGGAAGAAAGAGATTCCATAATTCTCGCCTATAGGCGTGACGGATTGAGCATCCGTGAGATCGCCCGTCGTAACGGCATGAGCCGCAAGACTGTACGCAAGTATCTCCGGGCTTTCGAACAAGCGGTCGGTGACAACCCCGATGCGGAAGCAATGGACACGTACCTGCAGCAGCCGGTGCGCTATGACAGCAGCAAACGTGTCCGCAGAGTGATGAACCAGCAGGTGATGGAGGCGATAGACGGCTTCATGGCCCGCAACCGGTCTAATGCCGCGGCCGGATTGCGCAAGCAGCAGATGCGCAAGATTGACATGTGGCGCCGGTTGCGCGATCAAGGCATAGAGATTGCCTATTCGACGGTATGCCAGTATGTCCGTGCATTGGAAGTGGCGGTGTCCGCTCCAGCCAAGTCCCCGGCGGCGTTCATCCGCCAGGAGTATGAACCGGGGTTCCGGTGCGAGTTTGACTGGGGCGTGCTGACACTTTGGATTGCCGGTGTCAAGACGAAGCTGCACATGGCCGTGTTCACGATGAACCATAGCAACCTGCGGCGGGCATACCTGTTCTCCCGCGAGGACACGTTGGCCCTGATGGAAGCACACCGCAACTGCTTCCGTGCTTTGGGGGGCACGCCGCAAGTAATGGCCTACGATAACATGCGGGTGGCCGTCAAGAAGTTCCTTGGACAGGAGCGCGAACATACCGATGCCCTGCGCCGCATGGAACTCCACTATTGTTTCACCCCTCATTTCTGTAATCCGCGTTCGGGATGGGAGAAAGGTAAGGTGGAGCGTTCGGTGGAACATATCCGCCGGCGGGCTTTCGCCTATGATGTCCGTTTCGGTTCGCTGGAGCAGGCGCAGTGTCATCTTGACAAGGTCTGTGACAGGCTCAACGGGGAGGCTTCCAACATGTCTGCGCAAGAGAAGAAGGAGCGCGTACAGGCCGATATTGCGGCTTTGCGGCCGCTTGACCACGGTGACATGGGCTGCTTTGAGCAGCGGCATGCCCGTGTCGGGAAGTATTCCACCATTACCGTCGATGGTGTGCATTACTCTGTGCCTGACCGGCTTGTCGGTCGGGAGGTACCCATAAAGATGTATTCCGAGCGTATTGTCGTGCTTGACGGTCGCGACAAGGTAGCCACGCATGTACGCTCCCGGCGTCTCGGTGACTGGTGTATCGACCTGATGCACTATCTGGGCACGTTCCTTCGCAAGCCTGCGGCGTTGGGACGATCCACGGCCATGCGACAGGTACACCCGGACGTGGCGGCACTGTTTCGCAAACATTTTACGGATTCTCCCAGATCGTTTGTCGAACTGCTCGTGTTTACCCGTGACAACCAGCGCACTTATGCCGACATACTGGCTGCGGCAGACCGTCTGTCCTCCCGGGGACTCAAACGCCTGTCTTCCGAACAATTGAGCGCCGAGATGCTGGCCAGTGACGGCAATGGAACCGCAAACGTCCGTCAAGACGCGGCCACCCTGACCCCGTCCGATCCACAACAGACCGCCATTGAAGAATCGGCCTCACAGACATTGGACACACTTTCGGCGATGATCGGATGTGGCGCCACACAACAACCTGTAAACAAAGTTACCGTCTAACAACATAAAAATTGCATAGCAATGGAACAAAACGAAAATCAAGACTCCATACGCGAACGGATACGTGCGTATGCCTTCGACCTCAAACTCCCTCTGGTACGACGCGACATCGACCTGCTTATACAGCAAGGACTTGATGAACGATGGAACCTGTGGATGTTCACGGCCGAACTCCTGCGTCAGGAAAAAGAAAACCGCTCGGAGAACCAGCGTCGGCATCGCATCAAAAATGCCGCGTTCGCACAGTTGCGATACCTCAACGAAATAGACACGGACGCGCTTCCGCCAGAAGCGCGGAAGGCCTTGCCAAACCTTGAGACACTTGATTTCATCAAGGAAGGGCGCAACCTTATACTATACGGGAATCCCGGTACCGGAAAGACCCATCTGGCTACAGCCTTGGGGATTGCGGCCTGTAACGCGGGATACTCCGTACTGTTCACTTCCGTGCCCAGACTGCTTACGCAGATAAGGGAATGCCGGAACGCAATGACACTAAGGGCACTCGAGAACAAGTTCGAACGATACGACATGGTCATCTGCGACGAGTTCGGATACGTTTCTTGTGACAAGGCGGGAGCGGAGATGTTGTTCAACCATCTGTCACTCAGAACTGACAAGAAAACAACCGTCATTACAACAAATCTCGCATTCAACAGATGGGACGAGATTATTGCAGACAAAGTACTAGTTACAGCAATGGTAGACAGGCTAACGCACAAGGCGATTCTACTGAACATGACGGGAAAATCGTACAGAATGAAAGAAACACAAGATATGATAAATAAACAAATTTAATTAACTTTGCAAAACCTATCGGGTGGTACACGTTTCAAATGCTACCCGGGTCCCTTTTCAAGTGTTAGCTACAGTTCTACCGGATAGATAGCTTTGAACCGACAAAGCATACTGTCCATTGTCATACGCCGAGCATGGTAAAGTCCTAAATCTTCATCATCCCATTCCAATATCGTTTCACCTAATAAAGAAAACTCTATCAAATGAATATGAATATTGTTTACCTCTTTTCGAAATTCATCGATCTCTCGGTTTTTGGCTTCCAGCCCCTCCATGTCTCGCCATTCGCCAAGCCATGTGTACATGATGCCGCCTACCAGCAAAGCTATTAGTAGATAGCCTATGGAAGTCAGCATACGGAAGTGTCTTGTTTCAGCGTTATGTCGATTCATGCGTTATTGCCATTGATTATTGATAATACAGCCCGTAGGTCTTTATAGGCTTACGGGCTGTATGGTCTTTGAAGCTCAGTCTAATAAAGATGCTATATCAAATTGGATTATAGAACATCCTCAATAGACAATTCAAAATTTCTTTCCGATATCATATATCTTTTGTAGATGTTCGGTATTTGAAATAGCCCCCTTTTCATTGACACTATTTACAAGATAATGGCCTCTGTTTTTCCATCCCCTATCTTGCGCAATGAGTTCAAAGGAACGCACTATACCGTCAAATACATGTGGGTCTTCCAACTCTCCACACGAAAGAAGCATACATTCCTTAATAGGCACATCTTTTTTACCTATGATGAAAGAATAAAACTTGTCTATGGCAGCTTTTATCTGGGTAGGAAACGAGTACCAATAAAGAGGGGTACAGAATATGATGACATCACTTTCTGCCATCAAAGATGCCAGTTCATTGAAATCATCATTAAAAATACAGGCTTTATTCTCCTTGCTAAAACAATGATCGCAAGCTCTGCATCCTTGGATATGTTTATGCGCAGTATTAAACTGCACAACACTGTTGCCCGCTTCGGATGCTCCTTTCGCAAAAGCGTCCGCCATAAGGTCGCTGTTACCTCCCCGTCGTGGGCTGCCGGTTAAAATCAAAATTCGTTTGCTCATATCCTTTACATTTATTCACCCATACGGAAATCTCCTACGTTGTCATGACTAAGAGTTATATCTTCGATAATGCTTGTGCATCCACCATGTTGCGGACACTGGCTGCTGATGCCGAGATATATTTGATCGGGATATTCATTACGATACAGACGCACCATATGCCACTCTTTTTTGTCTAATGAATAGTAGCTGGCGATAGTGTGAGTATCAGAAGATATTTTCATATAGACTGATTTTGCGTCTATCTTATCATGGTTATTGTCATCCGATGTACCTTGTGTTCGTACCGTTACGATGCGGTGGTTACCATATTCGTCCTGCTCAAAGGCAAGTTTCTGCCAAAGTGTATCGTTGACATACACAAAAAGATCGGCGGCATTGTAAAGTCCATCAGAGGTAAACTCAGGGGTTACTTTAGCTGTCAGCGTGAATGGCTTTGTATTATCGGTCGGAATCAGTAACACAGGCAGTGTATTGTTGGACAGCTTACCCTCGTTAGGATCACAGAAGAAGTCAAGTCCTCCGGGACAGTTGAATTCCAATCCTCCGTCTGCAAGTATGGTTACACATGTATCTGCGCCATTGATGGATTTGGTAAAAGTGACATCTCCCAC
>OICV01000301.1_pt1 | contig 23928 bp, 20 predicted proteins | sample 1581361 | NCBI WGS metagenome assembly OICV01 (sample SAMEA3882551, study PRJEB24775) | human gut metagenome | biome: human-associated habitat; feature: intestine environment; material: feces | place: Netherlands | collected 2009/2010 | reverse complement strand
GTCGGTTTTACTCCTTTTGCTTCCAGCTCTGCTACATTTGCTTTGATCTTCTCATTTAATGCTGCTGTTACTTCTTTTCCTAATAACTGTTTTGCCATTTTTTTATCCTCCGCTTTTCTTTTCGGTCAAAGAGAACTCCTTTTGCAACCCGCTTGCTGCCGGGAAGCTTCTCTGGCCGTTTGTTTTCAGGCTTTCAGTCTTCCCAGTACGTTCTGGAAAATTTCGTCTGCTTTTACGGTATAAACCGCAAGCATCTCATCGCATTTTTTGTTCAGCTCTTCTGCGTATTCCCGGTTTTTCATGGATTTGGTGTTGATGTATACGTTCAGGGAAGCGCCCTCTAAGGCAGCCTTGCAGAACGCTGCGCCAACGCCCGCATCGCTGATTGCGAGTGCAGAACCTTTTGCTGCAAATTCTACGATCAGGTCGATTGCTTCGCAGCATTTTTCCATAATTTCCATTGGAACAGAGCAGGCATCCTTCAGCACAATCTCCATGACTCTTGCTTTTTCTGCCTTCTCCTCCTCTGTCTCGCGCGGCATGCCGTATGCTTTGGAGAGCGGTTCGAACACTTCTGCATCGCGCTCGATCAGGTGAAGCAGTTCGTCCTGAAGCGTGGTTGCTTTCGCCATCAGCTCTTTCATTTCCTCTTCGACATCCGCATATTTCTTTTTACCTACTGTCAGCGCACCAACCATGTTGCCAAGCGCTGTGCCGACAGCGCCAACCAGTGCAGAAGCTCCGCCGCCGCCCGGAACCGGTGCTTTGGAACCGAGCACTTCTACAAACTCATTGCAAGGTACTGTTGAAAATCCCATGTTATTTTCCTCCGCTTATTTTTTTCGATCCAGAAGCCATCCTGATGGCCTCAAACCATAACTATTTTGCAGCCAGAGCCTTCAGCATATCAATTGTGACATCTCCCACAACCGCCATATCCTCTCCCTGCGTAAATGCAGCCGGGAAATTGTCCGAAAAGAGGATCTGCGCGGACGGCGGAAACTCATCATCTCCTGCCCATAAAATCAGGCGGACAAAAAGACCCTTCATAAACTCCAGCTCATATCCGACATCTCCGGATGAAATCGCCTGTGCACCAACGCGCTCCATGATCTCACGGAATTTGTCGAGCTTTCCGCCAAAGCCAAAGGCCAGACGGAACAGGCATCTTCCCTGGAACTGCTTAAAATAAACCTCTCCCCACGGAATCTCCCGGTATGTCAGGAATTTTCCGGTGGATGGGGCAGCTCCGCCCTCGGTCAGATAGCGCAGCACCAGAATTTTTGCATTCGGCTTCTCCTCGAGCGGATACCAGCCGATCACCGGACCGTCTGTGCCGTCATCTCCAAGATGCTGCACGCGGTATTCCGGCCAGGAAATCCGGTAGGAAACACCCATCAGGGATACCGTAAACTCGTGTTTTTCGGCGTCATACGGTACATTACACCGGCTGGAAATCTCCGCCGGATCCGCGTTCTGGTATACTTCCAGGTAATGTTCATAGGGAATCCGTTCTTTGCTGTCTTTTTCGTAATTCAAGTCTACTGCCATGTGAATCCAATTCCTCTCAAAAAAAGGTTCTCACTTCCGTTTTTATACTTCTACAGACGGGAACATCGCTGTGTCCGTGTGCGGCAGGAAGCAGGCCGCTACAAATTCATCCATATACGTCGGTACGGTCGAGAGCTCCAGATACGTCATGTTCCGGGCAACCTCGTACGTCTTCTTCTCTGCCGCTGTCGATAATAGCATCGAATACGCGCCGGTCAGGGAAGAATTGCCGATGTAATGGAATTTTTCCAGCGGGATGTCCGGGAACATACCGATGGTAACGGCATTTTTCATGTTGATGCCGCTTCCGATACCGCCCGCTACGTAAACCTCCTCGATCATGGAAACATCCATATCCAGATAGTTCAGCATCGTACGGATCGCTGAGAAAATCGCGCCCTTGGCACGGATAAAGTTGTCGATATCTACTTCTGTAATCTCAACGTCGCGGACGCTTCCAGCTTCCTCTTCAAATGCGATGACATAGCTTCCCATGCCATATTTGTCGTGGCGGATCCGTCTGCCTTCCCGGATAAATTTTCCCTTCGGATTAACCATTTTCGCACGGAACAGCGCTGCAATTACATCGATGATTCCGGAACCGCAAAGACCAATCGGCTTCGTTCCCTCATCTCCGATAACATGGTACGAAGGTTCCATCGTCTCCGGATCGATCGTACATTTTTCAATCGCACCGTCGGTCGCACGCATACCGCAGCTGATATCGCCGCCCTCAAAGGCCGGTCCGGCCGAGCAGGCACAGCTTACCATAAAGTCAGAGTTTCCAAATGCAAGCTCGCCATTGGTACCAAGGTCAATAAAAAGACTCATCTCCGGCCGGTTCCAGATCATGCTGACCAACGCGCCGGCAGTAATATCTCCGCCCACATAGCTTCCGATGTTCGGTGCCAGAATGATATGGGCGTCCGGATGAATCGCAAGATTGACATCCGATGCAAACAATGAGTTTGTCTTAAAGAAGGCCGGAATATATGGCTCCATCCGAAGCGGATCTGCATTGATGCCCATCATCAGATGCTCCATGGTAGTGTTTCCGGCAATCGCCGCACGGTAAATCTGCTGACTGCTGATTTTCGCTGCACGGCACATGTTGGAGATCATCGGGTTTAAGGTTTCTTTGATGATTGCATTCTGCAGTCTTTCATGGCCTCCCGGTTTCTGGGATTCAATGATACGGTTGATAACATCCGCACCATACCGGATCTGTCCGTTTCCGGAAGAGGCTTTTGCCAGGATTTCTCCGCTCAGCATATCCACGATCAGTGCAGAAACTGTCGTTGTTCCGATGTCGACAACGAGACCACCGACAACTGCTTTTGCTTCCATTGGAAGCATATCGTATAAAAAGACGTCATTTGGCGTAACCCGGACGACACACTGTGCCTGAAAATGGGATTCCCGAAGGACATCCGGCATTTTTTTCAGTACAGAGTACGGAATCCGTACCCGGTCAAGCCCCGTCGCTGCCTGTACAGCCCAGGTTACTCTCTCGTTATCCGGCATCGTATCATCCAGAGTAGGCTCTTCCATTGAGATTTTGATCACCTGCATGCTGTTTTTCAGCTCCAGGCCGGCGTCTGTAATTTTCTTTTTCGTATCTTCAAAAATTGCAATTTCACTCGGTGAACTAAGGTCTGCCACTTTCATGCGGCTCCGGTAAGCGGATGCAATGTCCGGCACTTCCACTTCAACATCGCCTTTGACGGTGCTGACACACGCCAGTCTCCAGCCATTCTGATATTCTTCCTCAGAAATATGGCGGGTTATTTTGGAATCCAGCTCACCGCTCACAAGACGAACGCGGCATTTACCGCACGATGCGTTTCCGGAACACGGTGCATCGATCGGCACATTGCTCTTCTGCGCTACTTCAAGAAGGCGCTCACCCTCGGTTGCGTAGGTGACTACCGGTTCTCCCTCTTCAAATCGAAAGGTTACTTTTGCCATAATCTGTAAATCCCCCAGTCGTATATATTCTCCGCTGTTTTTTTCCGCTTTTAGATAGAAAAACCCCTGATGGTGCCTCAGGTTTTCGCAAACGCTGCGGCACCATCAGGGGAAAACCTGCGAGATTTAAAGATTAAAGCTCCAGATAAGAATCTGCATACAGAGTGTTGCCTTTGAATACGTCACAGGATTTAATGGTCTCCATCAGTCTCAGGTCATTCGGGTTAACGATGGCACTGGTCAGACCCTGCATCATAGCCATAGCTACAAGTGCGGAATCCATGATCGGACGGATGTTTTTCGGCATACCGTTGGAGTTGTTGGAAAGTCCGCCGGTAGAATTCAGTCCCATATCACTGAACATCTTGATGCACTCAAGAACTTCCATCTGTTTGTCCTGCATTCCTTTTACAACCAGGAACAGCGGGTCAAACCACAGATCTGTCGGCTCCATGCCATGCTCCATACCTCTTTCCAGAAGGGTCTGGCAGTACATCATACGCTCGTCGTTATCTTTTGCAATTCCTTCACCGTTGCAAAGTGCAATAACGATTGCATCGTTTGCAGCTGCAAGGTCAACGTACTCGATTCTTCCTGCAGCATCTGCAGAGTTTACGATCGGTTTTCCTTTGGAACGGTTGTATACAGAGATACCAGCCTCAATTGCTTTTTTGTTGGATGTATCCAGAGCCAGCGGAACATTGTCAAAATTGCTCTGCAACAGCTCAACAGCCCATTTCATGATGTCTTCTCCATCATTCTCAGCCGGTCCGATGTTTACATCAAGGTAAACGGCACCAGCATCCAGCTGCTGTTTTGCTCTCTTTAAAATTGGCTCTTCATCTCTTGCTGCGAATGCTTTGTTTACAGTAGGAGCTGTAACGGAAAGTCTTTCGCCGATGGTTACAAATTTTGCCATATCTCTTCTCCTTTTCTTTTGGGAATCCCCCATAATTATTTTTTTCACGGAAGGAACTCCGCTTGTCTGGAGTTCCTCCCGGAATTTTTATGTATTACAGTTCTCCGTTTGCCTGCAGATCTTTCATGAATTTCACAAGCTGAACTGCCTCAAGCGGAGCAACGATTACTTCCCATCCAGGAAGTTTGGACTCAATGTCGCCCTTTAATACGGCTACTTTACCAGGAATGATAACTTTTCTGGATTTTACTTTATCTTCTACATTCTCTTTGAAGAATTTGGAGATAGAGTTACCGGAGAATTTACCTGCTGCCCAGGATGTCAGTACAGAAAGTCCGCCGGCATCGTTGATTACAAGGTTAACCGGAACTCCGGATCTCTCGAGCTCTCCGGATACCAGGAAATAGGTCAGAGCAAAGTCTACTGTGGTCAGGCAGATCGAATTTTCATCTGCGCCGTTCAGCGGGTAGATGCCCGGCTCTACTTTCATCGGTTTCTGCGGATCGGTAAATACGTTCTGGCGAAGTCCGAATACCGGAAGTGCCTCTGCGTATCCCATTTCCTCAAGAACAATAATGGAACCGTATTTCATGGTGAACAGGGAAAGCAGTGCCTGCTGCATATATCTGTCGCCCTGTGCAATTTTTGCCAGATTTACAATAGACGGATAACCAAAGGTACGGTCTGTATCCTTTAAGGATGCACGTCTTACCTGTACGGTAGTAGCAAAGGTCTCTTTGATGGTCGCTTCTGTGGTATCAAGAACAAGGTTCTTGTTGCCGAGTTTCTCGATTGCTTCTACGGTGTCGTGAAGCTCATCAATGTTTGCGCCACTTACGCCGAGAACAACGCCTGCCTCTGTGGCAAGTTTGCTCATCTCTTCATAATTGGATGCATTTGCACCATTCAGGATCGGTTTGCCTGCTTTGCATACTTCCAGAGCAGCTTTTGCAGCTTCTGCGTCCTCACAGCCAAGTACCAGAACTTTTCCGGTTGCTGCTGCTTTCGTTACAAGAGATACGTATTTGTCTACGCCATTTCCGGCATAGTTTACATACAGCATCTCTGCGCACATACGCTCACCGATACGGTCGTAATCAACTTTTTTGTCTTCTTCCAGTTTTGCATCGATCTCTTCGTCAGACATGCAGCTGCAGAGAGATACCGCATAACGGGTTTTGCTTACAAATGTTTTCTCATGACGATAGAGGACCGTCTCTCCGCCAAGAGTGTACTCACTGTCGCCGGTTCCGACTTTGATCGTCTTCATTGGCGGTGCGGTAGCTTCAGAAAGCTGTGCCATAGCGTCGTCAGACATATATGGGCACGCTGAAATATCCATAGCGCCCTGTGCAACCTTCATGGAGAATGCCATACAGGTCGGACATCCGCACTCTTTACAGTTTTTCTTTGGGGTCATTTTAAAAATCTGAATACCTGATAATGCCATAATTCTTTATCCTCCTAATCTCTTCCTTACGTACTGATTACATCAGTTCCTGAATCATTTTGGAAATGGTTGCAACAGACTGTGGATGTTTGAGGATAACTGCATCAGAACCAGAAGCCAGAGATGCGGCTGCTGTCTGAATCTCCATAGAGATTCCTCGTACTTCCTGATTTCCCCATTCCGGAGATTCCTCTTCTGTTGCCATTGCCTCTTTTACATTCCATGTCTCAGAAGCGATTGGAGTAATAATTGGCATCTGCAGCATTTTATCGTCCTGGGATAATGCTGCTGCTTTGATACGGTCCAGTGTAGATACTACGTACTCATATCCGTATCCGACTGCTGCAGAACCTACGTTCATAACAATGCTGTCCGCGCTGACACCAAGCTGGGTCATAACAACATTCAGCTGTTTTGCAAGGTTGATATCTACAGCGGACTCAGCGCCGACTTTCTGGCTGTATGCCAGACCTGCGGCTGCACCAACTGCCTTGTAATCTTCTTCTCTTGCGGACATAACAAGAACGTTTCTTCCCTGAAGGACCTCTGCTACTTTTGTGAGCAGTTCGGAATCCTTCTCAACGTTTTTACATCCTTCTACAACAAGCGGCACGTCAACGGCATCAGCAACCTCTTTGACTGTCTCAATGAGTTCTTCTACCGATTTGTTCAGACCGTTCGGGTCTCCGCCTGCCAGACGAAGGCAGAGGAAATCTGCACCTTCCATAGCTGCTGCTTTTTTTGCAATCTCGCCCATGGTAGCTGCACCTTCATAGTATGCTTTTACGCTTTCCGGTTCTCCTTCCATACCAAGGTCTGTGATTTCAACGCCGACCTTCGGTCCGTTTTTGATTTCACCGTCGAAAGCATAGAATGGTAATACGTTTTCTCCGCCAAGAGTTACGGTTTTGTCTCCGCTGCCGATTACAACGGATTTAATTGCTGCATTAAACTTTTGTGGTTTGCGATTAAACGGCATAAAAAAAGCCTCCTTAAAAATAAATTCCATACAGGCATATCTCCATGATTCCGCTTCATGGACACACCTGTTATTATTTTAACGTTTTTTCCCGGAGAATGCAAGATTTACCAGGATATTTTCCAAGATTTTCTGACAAAAAGTATCCGTTTTCTCTTCGTCAGCCGTTTTTTTTCCAGAAAATCACTTTACAGCTGCCGGCATGTGCCGGAAAGGACTTCCTCCTCCGCTTTGGAATCCCCTCCCAAGCCATGCCGGTCTGCTTATTCTTTCACAGGATAAGCCTGTAAAATACGAATTACATCATTGGATCCATGCCAAGTGCCGGATGACCTTTCTCGGTCAGGAATGCAACCAGTGTCTCCGGATCTTCTGCGATGGTCTCGTCACCGATCATATCGGTAAAGTTGTCGATACCGTACAGCTCTTTTGCTGTCTCATTCAGTTTCTCTGCAACCTGCTCTTTCAGCTCTTTCGGCATCCATACGATACGGGCAACACCGCCTTCTGCTTTCATAAACTTCTTGGAAGCGATAAAGTGTTTGCCGTGTCCCATGAATCCAGGAGTCTGAACACCGCCGCCTGTCATGGAAGCCAGCTCGGAGAAGGTCATTCCCAGAGGAGTCATGCCTGCGTACTCACGGTTTGCGATGCAGACACCGTTGGAGAATGGTTCGATACCACAGATACACTCGAAGCATCCGCAGGATGTCATTGGTTTTTCCATGATGGAGTACAGGGATACGTCATCAAGAGCACCCTGGGAAAGCTTACGAACAGCCTCGTTAACATCCTCATACTCACCGATTCTCTCATCGATTACTTTTTCTTTTGTGATAACCTGGCAAGGTCCGTTCGGATCCAGCTCGTTGGTAGCTTTTGCATCCAGCCATGAAACAGCACCGCAAAGTCCGAGACGCTCTGGTGTAACAACACATACATGGCTCGGGGAGAATGCCTGGCACATGATACAGCTGTAGTATACCGGTACGGATTCATCTGTCATGGTAGACAGACGCTCGTCACGTTTGTCGAATACCGGGATTGCAATTTCGTGGCGGATCTTGGTACAGTCTTCCGGATTGGTGTAGATCTTAACCTGGCATTTGTCAACAACAGCCTCGAACTCGTTCTTCACCTGTGCGTACAGAACTTCTCCGAAGTGTTTTGCACGGAAGCCTGCGTTGAAAGCTTCTTTGCTGACACGGATACGGATCATATCACGCTGTCCGGTATGCATAACACCTTCGATGCAGTTCAGGTAGCTGTGGAATTTACGCTCAAATACAGGCTCGAAATCCGGCTGCATGCTCTTTCCGGCAACCTCAACAACGTATGCAATGCTGTGCTTGGAACCTACCTCGAACTCGTCGATGTCCGGTCCGATCAGCTCGATCTTGTGATCTTCTACTTCGGAAGCATCTTTTGTCTGAACCAGCTCGCAGCAGTCTACGCGGGAACCGTCAAACTCAACCTGCATATCACCACGGCGGATGATTTCACCCTCGAATGCAGATGCGAATGCAACCGGGATATCGATGTTTGTAATTTTAATCTTGATGTCGCGGGCTTCCAGAGAAGTTGCGTTGAATTTGGAAACGTCCTTCTGGATAATGAGACTCTTCGGAATAGCCGGAACGTCTTTGTCATCGTTTGTGATAACCGGGAAACCAAGTGCAATCGCACCAGCGCCGCATGCAACGATCACATCATCCAGAGGAGCAAAAGCATTTACGAATGCCGGTACACGGTCTTTGGTGTAGGTCATCAGTGCGCCTGCATCGCCTGCAGTTACGTTACCGAAGATCAGGGCTGCACGGATTGCTACGGATACAACGTGGATGACAGATGTTACGTCTTTTCCAAGCGGGATGACACGTACGTTTGCGCCGGTCTTGTATCCTAATTCCTGACACTGATCAATGATTCCGCCAACCAGTGTTACAAGAATACCCTGTGCCTGATAGCTCTTAACCAGATCCACACCTTCCTGTGCGGTCGGAGCGCTTCCAAGGATAACAGCTACGCCCGGGATATCGCCTGTTACAAGCGGCACACCAAGCTCACGGATGATGGCATCGCTTAAATGGCCGTAGCACGGCTCATCATATGGTTTTGCACCGTCGATGTATTTAATTGCCTCGATGAACTCTGCGCAGAGTGCAGTTGCAACACCGGACATAAATACATCATTCAGCTGATTTTCTCTTGTCATCAGAGATTTTACCACGCCAAGAGCCTCTTTCATCTCTTTTAAGTTGGTAACCTTTACTCCTGTTACAGCATAGTAACACGGAAGTGCGTAAGCAGTGTCCGGGAAGCTGACTGCTTTTTCCTCTCCGTTTGCTGCGATTGCGGCATCAATGGCAGCTTCGGTAAGACCGTATACTGCATCATTTCCGCCAAATACTCTCTCGAATAATGTCATGTGTTTTTCCTCCTATCACACTTTTTCCATGCCAGGCATGTTTGACTTATCGATTTTTGTTTTTATTTTCCGTATCTCTTCTACTGCAGCCGCGCTGTAATCATATGGAGACGAACCTTCCCTGTCCGCTTCCATAATTTCCGGGTTGTAGTGGACCATGCCCAGAAGATCCTCCGGGGGGATACGGTCCTGTATGAATGCCTCATCTTTTTCGTCGCGTACTTTGTTTGCCACGACATGAACCTGATGAACGCCAAGCTCTTCGGCCAGACGTTTGACATTCTTATAGGTCTGAATACTTCTTGCACCCGGCTCGATGACTACGATGAACATATCCATGCCCTCAGTCGTTCCTCTTCCCAGATGCTCAAGGCCTGCTTCCATGTCGAGGATGACAACATCCCCTCTGTGAAGGACCAGGCTGTTGATGATTCTCCGCAGCATCACATGCTCCGGGCAGACACAGCCGCTTCCGGCCGTCTCCACGGTGCCAAGCGTCAGGAGTTTGACTCCATTGTACTCTTTGCTGTATTTATCGGGGATATCACTTACTCTCGGATTTATCTTGTAAAACCGGTTGTCTGCACTTGCCTCGGTGCGCTCTTCGATCAGTTTTCTCATTTTGGTAATCGGAACGATCGAATCGAGGATTTCTTCCGGAAATCCAAGCGCAAGGCCCAGATTGGCATCCGGATCGACATCTGCAGCCAGAACCGGATGGCCTTCTTCTGCATAAAGTCTTGCAAGGGTCGCTGCGATGGTTGTTTTTCCTACGCCACCCTTTCCAGTTACTGCTATTTTCATTTTACACCTTTTCACTTCAAAAAGGGCGGTCTCTTTTTACGTCAGGGACCGCCCTGTCCTTTTTATACGCCGAGTGCGGCACGTTTCTCTTCGATTCGTGCGAGCATTGCATCGCCCAGCTTGTCGATGTCTTTTTCTACTGTGTAAGCTGCCTCAACCCAGTCGCGGACACCGTTGGTCAGGAGTCCTGTTACCTCAGTGGATCCGGATACATACGGCTCTACGCCAAGGTAAGTATCGATACCGGTTGCTACAACATAGTTTCCGATGGAAACTGCTTTCTCAGACATCCACTCCGGAGCACATCCGACAACCGGAAGCTGGGAAATATTGACATTACCGATTTTAGCAAGTTCTGCTACAAGAACCATCATACGGGAGATATCAACACAGGATCCCATGTGGAGTACCGGCGGGATATCAGCCAGCTCGCAGACACGTTTCAGACCTGCACCGCAGAGATCTTTAGCACGTTTGTCCATCAGACCTGCTCTTGCTGCTGCCTGTGCAGAGCATCCGGAAGCAACGATGATAACGTCGTGCGCGATCAGCTTCTTCATCAGCTCGATGTGAGCGGTGTCCGGACGGACTTTCGGGTTGTTGCATCCTACCATGGCAACTGCACCGCGGATAACGCCGGATGCCACACACTGCCACAGCGGCATCAGAGTTCCGGTCTGGTCAACCTGGGAATTGGTTACTTTATCCAGAGTCTTGATGATGGACTCAAAAGAGTATCCAACGGTTGCTTTCTGCTTCATATGCGGGATATGTACCAGCTCCGGTTTCCGGTTTTTAAAGTTTTCAATTGCCATTTTTACGATGGCTTTTGCATTCTCACCTGCTGTTTTTGCGTTGAAACGAATGTATTCTGCATCCGGCATCTGCGCAATCGGGCTGGTGGTAACGAATTTAGTATGGAAACATTTGCTTAAAGGTCCAAGGGCCGGGAAAATACACTGTACGTCAACAACGATGGCCTCGCAGGCACCGGTCAGTACCACGTTTTCCTGCTGCAGGAAGTTACCTGCCATCGGCACGCCGCGGCGCATTGCTACTTCATTGGAAGTACAGCAGACACCTGCCACGTTGATTCCCTTTGCTCCCATTTCTTTTGCATATGCGATCATCTCCGGATCGTCTGCGTATTCGCAGATCATCTCGGAAAGTGACGGATCATGGCCATGAACGATGATATTTACTTCATCTTCTTTCATAACACCAAGGTTTGCCTCGGTTTCGATCGGCTTTGGAGTTCCGAACAGTACGTCAGAGAACTCGGTACCCATCATGGAGCCGCCCCATCCATCGGAAAGTCCGGAACGAAGGGACTGGCGAACGAGTGCTTCCGGAAGGGAAGAACATCCCATATGAGTCATATGAAGAGAACATGCAACCTCACGGTCAATCGCACGCGGTGCGATTTCTTCTCTCTCCCAGATCTCCTGCGTATGCTGCGGAGCACGTTTCAGGAATCTCTGTGTTCCGAACGGTTTACCATACTCTAAAAGAGCCAGCTCGGACATCTCATGTGCCAGATCGTAAATATCTTTTCCTTCTGTCTCTACGCCCCACTCTTTTGCGATACGGATCAGTTTCTCCGGATCTTTTACTTTGTAGTTTCCGTTTGGATCAGCCTCATGCAGTGTGTGGCAGATCTCACGGCCATGATCGGAATGTGTTGCGGAACCGCCTGCTGTAAAGCGCAGGAAGTTACGTCCTACAATACCGTGTACATCGCATCCGCAGATTCCTCTCGGTGCCTTTGGTGTAATACGGCAAGGTCCCATCGTACAGATACGGCAGCAGGTTCCCTGCTCACCGAATTTACAGTGCGGGGTCTGGTTTTTTACACGAAACTGCCATGCGTCAGCGCCAACTTTTGCACCATTTTCCAGGAGCTCATTTGTGGCCTGTTCGAATTCTTCTACGCTTGTTAATTTGAATTCGCTCATCTTGTCCTCCTCAAGATTGTATTTTAATATTTTTATGGTAAAAACATCCTCCCATGGGGGGATATTTTACTTTTGAAATATCCCTCCGCCTGCAGCGTGTACAAAGCGGAGGGCAGATTCTCTGTTTTTATAAATCAAGGTTTTCTACGATTTTCTTTAATGCCGCGCGTACCGGAGAGTCTTCCGGCAGACGTACGGTTGGTTTTCCGTCACAGTCATATTCATAAACCTGATCATCGTGCGGAACAACGCCAAGGAGAGTTAATCCCTGTTTTTCAATTTCCTCACGGGTTCCCTCATTTAACACGCCATTCGGCGCGCGGTTTACGATCAGTCCTACCTGCTTCGGCTTCATATCGCATTCTTTGATCAGCTCCGCGATTCTCGCAGCGGCCTGTACTCCTCTTCTTGAGCAGTCACTGACCAAAATAGCTGTATCCATTCCCGGAAGTATACCACGGCTGATATGCTCCATGCCTGCCTCGTTATCCACAACCATGAAGGGGTAATTCGGATACAGCTTTGCAAGCTGATTCTGCAGAAGTCCATTGACGAAGCAGTAGCAGCCTTTTCCCTGTGTTCTTCCCATCACAAGCAGGTCAAAATCATCTTCCTCAGTCAGAGCGCCTGCAAATTTAAATTCCGCATAATCTGCCTTGCTCATGCCTGCCGGAATCGGGTTTTTGGATGCCATCTCTGCACGGGCAATCTCCTCCCGGATATCTCCAAGGGTAGCTTCTACTTCTACACCGAGTACCTCATTCAGGTTTGAGTTTGCGTCCGCATCAACCGCAAGAACAGGACCTTTTCCTGACTCGCAGAGATACTGGATCAGCAAGCCGCATAATGTTGTTTTTCCAACGCCGCCTTTTCCGGCGACAGCTATTACGTGTGCCATAAAAATCGGATGCCTCCCAAATTCAAGTAATTAATTCATTAAACCAGTGTGCAAAGGCCGGATCTGTCGATGATTTCAGATACGTCTTTCCATTTATTCAGTGCATACAGATGAATTCCATTGACACCGAGTGCACGGTATGCATCAATCTGTTTTACGGTATATTCGATACCCTCTTCTTTGAACTCTGCAACTTTCTTGTCGTAGAATACGTCGAACGGTTTGCCCTCTGCATCTTTTGCTGCAAATGGGTTCGGGAACAGCCAGTGTCTGGAGATCATTCTGGAAAGCTCTCTGTCCATAACACAGCCGTTTCTGGAAAGTGCCATGTTGATGGTAGCTGCCTGATCCAGGATCGGCATAACTCCAACGTCTACCGGCATGGTGATTCCTGCTTTACGGATTGCATCGAGCCAGTATTTGAACTGCTCCATATCCCAGCAGAGCTGTGTCATGATGTAGTCAGCTCCGTTGTCCTGTTTCTGTTTCAGAACTGCGATATCAGACTCCAGACTTCTGCAGGAGATGTGGCCTTCCGGTGAACCTGCAACAGCGATTTCAAATTTGTCGCCGTAGGTATCACGTACGAATTTTACAAGATCCGTAGCGTAGTCAAAGTCACCGCAGGTTGTGGTCTCGCCAAGCGGAATATCACCGCGCAGTGCCAGCATGTGGTCTACGCCGTCAGCCAGATACTGATCCAGCTGTTCTTTAATTCCTTCTTTTGTGTTTTTGATAACGGTGAAATGAGTAACCGGTGTGGTTCCGGCATTTTTGATCATCTGACATACTTCACGGTTTGCTCCGACGTTTCCGCCGCCTGCTCCGTATGTACAGGAAATGTAAGACGGGTTGTACTTCATCAGGTGGTCGATGGTACCCGGCAGATTCTGCAGTCCCTTCTCTGTCTTTGGCGGGAACAGCTCAAAAGACAGAAGGGTCTTGTTTTTCATCTCTTCTGAAAGTTTCATAATTCAATTTACCTCCGCTTTAATATAATATATTCCTATTCTAAGTCCCGGTTCGCCTGTTCTGTTTGTTCCGATTCGCAGACCCCGGGGTCTTAAAACCACTTTTATAGAATAACTGGTTCCGTCAACCAATTATCATTCACAGTCCAGCTCTACGATGCTGTTTGCAAGATCTACCATTTTGATCTTACCCTGCAGTCTGATCTCTTCGCCCAGGATGTCGCGGATGAGAACGTATTCTCCATCGACATCGATGCGGCTTACATTTTTACAGACAACTGTGTTTTCCGGATTTTTGTATACCGTTGCAAGGCACATAGCTTACGCCTCCTCTACTTAACTTCTTTCAAATGCTCTTTTACAAGCGTCAGTGCAAGGGACAGGCGCATATTGCCTTTCTGGAAATCGGATACTCCCTCCCTGATCTGTTTTGCGGCGTCCGCCATTCCGGCTTTTTCCAGTTTGTCGGCCATCTCGTCGAGTTCTGCTGCGTGATGTTCATTGTGCTGCAGCATATAGGTTAAAAGGGCAAGATTCTCGTCCTTGCATTTTTCTTCGGAACCGCATGCATTGCAGGCATGTCCGCAGTCTTCTCCCTCGTGATGATGGTCATGGTGATGATGGTGCTCGTCGTGAGCTCCGTGCGGAATGGGATTTCCATTCTCGTCATATAATAAATGCATAATATGGCCTCCTCTGTCCCCGTTTTTCTGCTCTGCCGTCCGTTTCGTCCGCTTTTGTTTTCCTGAAACGTCCTGCAGATTGTACAGGGAATGATAAATAAATATCAATTCAAACTTATTATACTCTATTTCATGCACAAAATCAATACGGCCTCCACAAAATTTCTGTACAATTCGCCGTACAGGCCGTCCTGGCATCCTTCTTTTTTCTTGCGTGGCTTGTTATTTTTTTCATTTCCCGATTGTGTTAAACTTTTTTAATATATTTGGTCTGATTTCTTTAAATTTTCATGTTATACTAAACATAATTATGAGAGAAATACGGCAGAATCTTTTTTTGATTCAAGATACGGAGGGTTTTTATGGCACTTTCTATTCCAACCATCACATTGAACGACGGCAGAGCGATGCCGCTTCTGGGGCTTGGCACTTACAAATCGACAGAAAAAGAGGCAGAAAAAGCAATTGTCACCGCGGCAAAATACGGTTACCGTCTGATCGATACCGCCTCCTCCTATAAAAACGAGGACAGCATCGGCCGCGGGATCCGCGCAAGCGGAATTCCGCGGGAAAATTTTTTTATTACCACAAAGATATGGAATACCGCGCAGCGGGTCGGTGATATCGAAGGTGCCTTCAACCGCAGCCTCGACCGTCTCCGTCTCGACTACGTTGATCTTTACCTGATTCACTGGCCGGTGCCGGGCTGCTACCCGGAGACGTGGCGCGCACTCGAAAAAATCCGAGAATCCGGGCGTGCAAAATCGATCGGCGTCAGCAACTTCGAGGAGCCGCACCTTACCGCCCTCTTTGAATTTTCCGGTGTCATCCCGGCCGTCAACCAGATCGAATGCCATCCGCTCTGGAACCGGAAACCGCTCATCGCTTTCTGCCGTTCACATGGAATCGCCGTTCAAGCGTATGCGCCGCTCGCAAGAGGTCTTTATCTGAATCGTGAGATTATGCAGCAGCTGGCAGAAAAGTATGTACGCACTGAAGCTCAGATCGGCCTCCGCTACCTCATCCAGCAGGGCATCAGTGTCATCCCGAAATCGACACATCCGGACCGCATTTTTGCCAACGCGGATGTCTTCGACTTCGAACTTTCTGAAGCCGACATGGCGCTCATCGACACGATGGACGAACAGCTCCGCTCCGCTTCCATACCGGATGACCTGCTGTAACTGCGGATTCACAGAAAAAGCAGCACAGAAAATCTGTTTCTTTCCGTTTCAGATTTCTGTGCTGCTTTTTCTGTTTCTCTTTATTTCGAGGATACCATCCAGTCTGCTGCAGGTGCAGATCCAGTCCCCCATTGCTTCGGCTTCTTCTAAATCATGCGTGACCAGAAGCATCGTTTTTTCTTTTCCTTTTCTGCGGATATAGTTCATCGTTTTCTTTTTCGTCCCCGCATCCAGTCCCCGGAACGGCTCATCCAAAAGGAGGAAATCTGCGTCCATGCGCATGGCCCGCAGAACCGCCACCCGCTGGCGCATGCCGCCCGACAGTTCCGATACAGCCTGGTTTTCACAGCCCGAAAGGCCGAGTTCCTCCATCTCCTCCACAAGATGACGGGAGCTTCTTTTTTCTTTTCCAAACATGCGATGCCTTACCGCGAGCTGGATATTGGCTGCAGCTGTCAGTTCTTCTGCCAGCCGCGGTTCCTGAAAAACCATACTTTTTCTTAAGGCTTCCAGTCCCCCGATTTTTCCGCCGTCCGCCTGCTCCAGGCCTGCCAGAATCCGCAGCAGGGTTGTCTTTCCCGCCCCGGAAGGAGCCATCAGACAGGTCACTGCTCCTTTTTTCAGTTCCATCGTAAGATTCGAAAAAATAACGTGTTCTCCATACGCTTTTTTCAGATGGCAGATTTCAATCGTATCTTCTCTCATTTCATCACCAGCATCCTTTTTTCTGCAAGATCCATTCCTTTTAAAACAGCTTTTTCGAGACAGAAGCTGACGTACACGATCGCTGCCGTCCAGGCAAAGAGTCCCGGTGTGTCGAGATATATTTTTGCCTGATACAGATGCTCTCCGATGGATCGGTTCGGAATGCCGATTACTTCTGCTGCCGTTCCGGCCTTCCAGCAAAGGCCGAGGGAAAGTGAACATCCCGTCCGGATATATGGGTACAGCTGCGGCAGGATCACCCAGCGCAGCCGCACCGGCCGCGGAACCTGAAAAACGTCTGTCATCTCCAAAAGCGCTGTGTCCAGTTCCCGCAGGCCGTTCCGCGTGTTTGTATACAGGATCGGAAATACCATCAGAAACGAAATCACAACCGAAAGATTCTTCGACGAAATCCAGATCAGGATCAGAATCACAAAAGAAGCGACCGGCACTGCTTTCACTGCTGCAACCAGCGGCGTCAAGAGTTCTTCTGCAATGGAAAACCGACCGGCAAGTGCAGCTCCTGCAATTCCCGCCGCCGCACCAAGAAGGAATCCGGCTCCGATGCGTGCTCCGGAAAACAGCAGGGACTGCCAGAAGACCGGTTCTGTTACAAGCGTAAAAAGGCGTTTCAAAACAGCGGCAGGAGATGCCAGAAGGATCTCCTGCCCGACAAAAACACTTGCCGCCTGCCAGATCATAAGCCAGAACACGATCGGCCAGAGCTTCGTTTTTCTCTGTTTCTCTTTTTTGTTTTTATTCGGAATAATAGAAGTCATCTCCTGGAAGTTCTCCTCCGACTGCCTCCGGGTTCTGGTCTTTGAGTACACCGAGATAACCGGAAAGCTTCTCTTTCATCTCATCACCGGTGATGCAGACAATGTTGCATGCCGGAAGCGCTTTCTTTGCGACTGCCTCCGGAACAATGTCATAATCCCCGATCAGTTTTGCCGCCTCATCAGTGTTTTCGGTTACGTAGGATACGGATGCCTGGTAAGCTTCCATGAAGTCTGCAACTGCTTCCGGATGCTCCTTGGCAAAGGCAGTGCGCACAACGGTAACACCTGTCACCAGTGTGCTCGCTGTTCCTTCGGACTCCTGGATTTTGTTCCATTCTTCGGTCAGGTCAAGTGCGGTGCGCAGCGTTTCTTTTTTCGTCTGTGCCGTCGTTACAAACGGCTGCGGCAGCATGGCGATTCCATCGGCATCTTCTGCAAGTGCTGCCACGCACTCGGCGTGTTCGCTCTTCCACTCGATCGTTACGTCCTCACCCGGTACGAGGCCGTTCTTTTCGAGGATATAATTCAAAGCATACTCCGGAGTTGCACCTTTGCCGCCCGCATAAATGGTTCTGCCTTTCAGATCCACAATAGAATGTACGGTATCGCCGTCCTCGACGATATAAAGGACACCGAGCGTATTGACTGCGAGCACCTGCACGCCGCCGTTTGTCTTGTTGTAGAGTACGCTTGCAAGGTTCGCCGGAACCGCGGCGATATCCACCTCTCCCTGTACCAGTTTTGCGCTGACCTCATCCGGGGCAGCGGCAAGTTCAAACGTGTCCGCAGGTGACTCTTTGCTGTCGTTATCGCTCATCATTTTTACCATTCCCATGCTGGTCGGTCCTTTTAATGCAAGCACATGGACCAGTGTCTCATCTTCTGTTTCCGATGCCGCTGTACTGCTCTCCGTCTTTGTCTCTGTCTGGCCGCATCCTGCAAACAGAAGTACCATTGCAAGAATCGCTGCCGCAAAGCCCATCTTTCTTTTCTTTTTCACTTTTGTCTCCACCTTGCTGTTCTTTTTAGTCTACCAGCTTGTCCAGTTCTTTTACATATTCTGTCTGGCTGGAAATCTTGTGTTTTGCCTGCGCCGCATATTTGTTGACTGCCGCCTGCGACTTTTTGATTGACTGCATCGTGCCGGCTCCTGCCACGCATCCGCCCGGACAGGCCATGCCTTCGAGAAGATAACCGTTGTACTTTCCGGCCTTTGCCATTGTCAGCAGTTTCCGGCATTCCTTCAGACCTTCTGCATTTGCCATCTTGATTTCGCGGTCCGGGTATTTTTCACGGATTACATTTTCCACAGATTTTGCAACGCCGCCGGAGACAGCAAAGTTTCTTCCGTCCACCGATGCATCGCTGACGCCGTCCGGATCTTCCTCAAGTGCACTCACATCTACCTGGCGCGCATCGAAAATGCCCGACATCTCTTCAAACGTCAGAACGAAGTCCACCTCACTGCGGACAGACCGGCGCATGGCCTCCAGTTTTTTCGCCGCACACGGTCCGACAAAGACAACCTTCGCATTCGGATTGTGTTTCTTGATCAGACGCGCCGTCAGCGTCATCGGGGTCAGTGCCATCGAGATACAGTTAGCGTAATCCGGGAACAGTTTCTTCGCCATTACAGACCAGGCCGGACAGCAGGATGTCGCCATAAACGGCAGTTTCTCCGGAACTTCGTTCACAAAATCCTCTGCCTCCTGTGCCGCACAGAGATCCGCTCCGATCGCAACTTCAAAGACATCCGCAAAGCCGAGCTTTTTCATCGCCGCACGCAGTTTTCCAGGCGTTACTTTCGGTCCGAACTGGCCGACAAACGCCGGTGCCAGCGCTGCATAGACGCGCTCTCCCGACTGGATCGCACGGATTACCTGGAAGATCTGGGATTTGTCCGAAATAGCGCCGAACGGGCAGTTGACGAGACACTGGCCGCAGGATACACATTTCTCGTAATCGATATCCGCTTTTCCGTTCTCATCTGAACCGATGGCATCCATTCCGCAGGCTCTCGCACACGGACGCTCCTGAATGATAATAGCCTGGTATCCGCATACCTTGGCACACTGACCACATTTGACGCATTTATCCTGATCAATATAGGATCGTCCATTGGTGCGGTCCAGCGTAATGGCCTTTTTCGGACAGACTTCCACGCACGGATGTGCAAGACATCCCTGACATCCCTCCGTGATCAGAACCCGTTTTTCATGACAGGCGTTGCATGCAAATTTGATGACATTAATGAGCGGCGGTGTATAATATGTCTCCGCCTGATCCGCCAGTTTGATATTGTCCGAGATCGGGGCGTGCTCTGCCGCGCTTCTGCACGGAAGTCCCATTGCAAGGCGAAGCCGCTCTCCTACAATCGCCCGCTCCAGAAACACATCATTTCTAAAATTTCCGACCTCACCGGGAATTACACGGTAAGGAATTTCCTCGATCGTCTTTTCCACCGGAGAGTCCACGTCATACGCCATTTTTGCAACTTCCGTAAAAATGGCATGGCGGATTTCCTGAATTCTTGTTTCTACTCCTCTCATTCTTTCTTCCTCCTGCTGTATTTTCCTCCGCATCTTTTCAGTTAAAATTATTCCGCTTTCTATTACTATACTTGATTTCGAAAGTATTGTCATCTTTTTCCCGTATTTTTGCTGAAAAATTTCGGTCTGCACAAAAAAGAACCTGCCGTCTCTGTATCATTTCACAGAAGTGACAGGTTTCTTATTTTTACCGCTCCCAGAGATCCGGGGCGAGTTCGTCTTTTTTCATACGCTGCATCAGTTCATCCACAGCCTGTTTCGGGTTTTTGTTTTCAAACAGAACCTGATTGACGGCCTGAATGATCGGAGTTTCGATTCCGAATTTTTTCGACAGGGTAAGACCCGCTTTTGCGGAATAGACGCCCTCGACGATCATCTGAACCTCATCCATCGCCTGCTGCATCGTTCTGCCCTGGCCGATCAGGTATCCGGCTTTCCGGTTCCGGCTGTGAACGGAAGCACACGTTACAATCAGGTCGCCGATACCGGAAAGACCGTAGAAGGTTTCCGCATGGGCACCCATCGCCGTGCCGAGCCGTGCAATTTCCGCGATCCCGCGGGTAATCAGAGCCGCTTTCGTATTGTCGCCGTAGCCAAGACCATCCGCCGTTCCGGCTGCCAGTGCGATGACATTTTTCAGAGCTCCGCCAAGTTCAATTCCCGTGATGTCCGGGCTTGTGTAAACGCGGAAGACCGGACTCATGAACACATTCTGCACATACAGTGCGCTCTCGCGGTCATGCGCGCCGACAACGATCGTGGTCGGCAGGCCGCGGCCGACTTCCTCTGCGTGGCTCGGTCCGGAGAGAACAACGACATTCGCTCCCGGCACTTCCTCCTCGATGATCTGAGACATCGTCATCAGGGTATCGGCTTCCACGCCTTTTGCCACATTGACGATGAGCTGGCCGTCCGGAATATCCGCCGCATACTTTTTACATGTGGTTCGCACGTACGGGGATGCTTTTGCCATTACAAGGATGTCCTGTCCTGAAAGGGAGCCGCGCACATCGCAGGTGAATTTCATTTCATCCGGCAGTCTGACGCCCGGAAGCTTCGTCAGATGCTCTCTGTGTTCCTTTAAGCTCTTAATTTCCTTTTCATTTTCCGAGCAGATCGTCACGTCATGCCCGTTGTTGCAGAGCAGGAGGCCGAGGGCGGTTCCCCAGCTTCCTGCTCCGATGATGCTAATCTTTGCCATATTTTATTTCTCCGACTTTTTGGATAAATACGTTTTCCGCTCTGTTCCCGCGATGAGACGCTTGATGTTTGCACGGTGCTCCCAGAAGGCAAGCACGGCAAGAAGTGCGATCACCACGTACATCTCATAAAGATACGGCGGTTCCAGCGCAAAGCAGCCCGCCTGTCCCATGATAACGGCCATTGCAAAAAAGACAACGTAAACCATCATGGAACCGAGGGAAACATAGTGTGTTACTGCAAGATTCAGGAAAAACAGCGCTGCACAGACCAGCGTGATTCTCCAGTCAAACGAGATAATCAGACCCGCGGTCGCAGCGATTCCTTTTCCGCCGCGGAAGCCTAAGTAAAACGGGAAGTTGTGGCCGAGAATCGTTCCGGCCGCAGCATACACCGTCAGCAATTTCAGCATTTCCGGGTGCGATGCACCGAAGATCAGGCGTACCGTCAGGACCGCCAGAATGCATTTGATGCAGTCGCCGGCAAGCGTGATGGCGCCTGCTTTTTTCCCTAAAGTCCGGAGCGCGTTGGTCGTTCCTGCGTTTCCGCTGCCGTGTTCCCGGATATCAATTCCCTTCGTCCTTCCATAAATATATGAGGTCTGAAAAAGGCCAAATGCGTATCCGATCAAAAGGCATATGATCCGTACCATAACTCTTTACTGCTCCTTCTCTTTTCGTTCTCTGATGATGAATTTCAGCGGTGTGCCGCGGAAGCCGAACGACTCTCTGATTTTATTCTCCAGATATCGAACATAGGAGAAATGCATCAGTTCTTTGTCGTTGACGAAAATAACAAATGTCGGCGGTTTGACCGAAACCTGTGTCATGTAGTAGATTTTCAGTCGTTTTCCACGGTCTGACGGCGGCTGCTGCATTGCCATTGCCTCGGTCAGAATCTCGTTCAGGACACCGGTCTGTACGCGCAGGTTCTGGTACTGCAGAACCATGTCGATCGTCTCGAACAGCTTCGGAAGACGCTGTCCTGTCTTCGCAGAGATGAACAAAAGCTCTGCGTACGGCATGTAAGCCAATGTATTTCTTACTTTTTCGGTAAAGCGGTAGATCGTCTTGTCATCTTTTTCCAAGGCATCCCATTTATTTACCGCAATGATCATACCTTTTCCACGCTCATGGGCGATACCGGCAATTTTGGCATCCTGCTCGGTGACGCCCTCGGTTGCATCGATCAGAAGAACAACGACATCTGCGCGCTCTACGGCAGATACGGTACGGATGATGCTGTACCGCTCCAGCTCCTCTTTGATCTTGTTTTTCTTTCGAAGGCCTGCGGTATCGATGAAAATATATTCATTTCCATTGTGCATGATCGTGGTATCGATCGCATCGCGCGTCGTTCCGGCGATGTCGGATACGATGACACGGTTCGAGCCCAGCAGTTTGTTGACCAGGGAGGATTTTCCGACGTTCGGTTTTCCGACAATGGCGATGCGCGGAATCTCGCTCTCCTCCTCGTTTTCCATCTCCGGATCAAAGTAACCTGTCACCTCATCGAGCATATCGCCGATGCCGAGCTTTCCGGATGCGGAAATGGCGTGCGGCTCTCCGATGCCGAGGTTATAGAATTCATAAACATCCATCATCTGACGGTCAAAGTTATCTACCTTGTTGACAACGAGTACAACCGGCTTGCGGCTTCTTCTCAGCATGTCTGCCACTTTTGCATCCGCATCTACAAGTCCCTGACGGACGTCAGTGATGAAGATGATGACATTTGCGGTATCAATGGCGATCTGCGCCTGCTCTCTCATCTGGGAGAGAATGATATCTTTGGATTCCGGCTCAATACCGCCGGTGTCTACCAGCGTAAATTTGTGGTTCAGCCACTCCACGTCGGCATAAATACGGTCACGGGTTACACCCGGTGTGTCTTTTACAATCGAAATATTGTCTCCGGCTAATACATTAAACAGGGTGGATTTACCCACGTTCGGCCGGCCCACAATTGCTACAATCGGCTTGCTCATACATTGTTCTCCTTCTGTGTATCGTCTCCTGGTTTTCCTCCACAACGGCTTTCACCAGGTCGCTGCCCGGCTCATCGATAATCTGTACCGGTGTTTTCAGGCGCTCTTCCACCTCTTCCACCGTCACATCGTCGAGAAAGACGTTTTTTCCCGAACGGAGCATGTTGCACGGAAGCAGCAGGCAGTCGCCAAGATCTCTTCCCTCTAACTGCTCCATCAGATCCTTTCCGGTAATCAGACCGGATACGGTAATGGATTCTCCAAAGAAATAGTTGATAATCGTGACAACCTCCGCCTGTACATTCGGATATTTTTCACGAATTTTCTGCATGTGTTTTTCCAACGACGGCGCCGCAGCTTTTCCGGTCGCAATCGTTACATGGCGGTGACGGTCATCCCCTTCTCGTTTCGAAAGTTCTTCCGCAACCTCGTCCTCCAGAAGCCGGAGCATTCCCACTCCGTTTTCCAGCTGTAAATATCCATCGTAGGTCTTCTCCTCCGGAATCGGCCGCTCTGCCAGAATATACCACTCATCACCTGCATGGATAAAATGATTGCCCCACTCCTTGTAAAGCTTTTCCTGCCAGCCATGGATCAGATCCAGCACTTCACATGCATCTTCTTTTGTAAATGGTTCCAGTGGGTACAGACCGTCACGATAGCGGGTCAGTCCAACCGGCACCACGGATACACTCTCAAGCTGCGGCATGTAGGCGGTCAGTTCCCGGATGGAGCGTTCCAGTTCCGCTCCGTCATTGACTCCACGGCACAGAACGATCTGACCATTCATGATAATACCTGCGTCCTTGAGTCTCTTCACCTTGTCAAAAATCTCTCCTGCAAACCGATTGTGCAGCATCTTGCAGCGCAGCTCCGGATTCATAGTCTGGAATAAAATGTTGATCGGTGACAATTTGT
>OICV01000294.1_pt1 | contig 24123 bp, 18 predicted proteins | sample 1581361 | NCBI WGS metagenome assembly OICV01 (sample SAMEA3882551, study PRJEB24775) | human gut metagenome | biome: human-associated habitat; feature: intestine environment; material: feces | place: Netherlands | collected 2009/2010 | reverse complement strand
CCCCCGCCCTTTTTACCATCTGATTTTATTGCTTATTTTTTCAATCAAGCCTTCAATTATTGAGCCTTCCAAGAATCATAAGATGCCTGACGAATAGCAAGGATATCCTGCAGACCTGCTGCATTTACTTCCTCTACATAAGAATCCCAATCATCTTCAATATTAGACTCACCAGTCAGCCACAGACCCCAGTAAGCGTCAGTAACGTTGGTAACATTTGCCTGTGTAACTGCCATGTTGTTCTGATCTTCAGATGTGTACTTCATCAGCATCTGCGGATAGTATTCCTTATCCATGTCGATTCTTGCAATAGCTTCCTTATACTGCTCTCTTTCTTCCAGTGCATAAGTCATATCCTGTGCCATATCGATGGTAGTTGATCTTCTGATGTACATCGGGCCATTATCAGCCATGGTGCTGGTCCACTTCCATGTACCTGGGTCGGTATCTGGATCAAGCGGATCAAGAACCTTATAGGAATCGTCGCCAGTCTTCTCAAGACAACCATCACTGATACCACCAAACAGAACCTCTACAGAAACTTCTGAATCATAAAACTCGTTCATGAACTTCATTGCTGCTTCTGGATTTGCGCAGCTTGCACTCATACAGATACGATTAGAGCTCATATTCAAACCAGAGTAATCATAAGTCCAACGTGGTTCGTCTGTTCCAAGATCATCCACATCGTCTGCGAACGGTCCGCATGGAACATACTGATCATGTAAGGTCGGTCCAAACTTATCAGTTTCTTCCCATCCTAATACAACACCAACAAGTGCATCACCATTCTCATCACCTCTTGACAGAGACTGGAACATGGAGTAGTCGTTTGTGATTGCATTCTCATTGATCAGACCTTCGGAATACAGATCAGCCAGATAAGAAATTAATGCCTTATATCTCTCATCTACTGCGTAGTTCTTAACCTGTCCATCTTCTACAAAGTAACCATCAGTACCCCAGTTAGTTAACTGAATGCCATATGAACCAATCAGATTTGTCAAGGAATAAGCGCCTCCGAACCAGCCGTTGAAGTCCATCGGAATCTCATCAGAAGCATCGCCGTTGCCGTTTGCATCGTTGTCACGGAATGCAACTAAAACGTCCTTTAACTCGCCGAGAGTAGTCGGAACCTCAAGTCCTAAGTTGTCCAGCCAAGTCTTGTTAATGAACATAACACCATTACAATCCGGCCACTTGCCCTGGAACTTAGGCAGTGCATAAATCTCACCCTCATAGGTCTTTGCAAGTGCAAGTGTATCAGGCTCTTCCTCGAACATTGCCTGTACGTTTGGTGCATACTGATCAATCAAATCAGTCAGTTCCATGAACAGACCCTTATAAGTTGCATAATCTGAATCAGCTGTTGCATTGATCAGAATATCCGGAATATCTCCAGATGCAAATCTGGTAGACTTTGTCTGATCCCAATCGGTGTAGATCTGCTCCCACTCGACCTCAACACCTGCCTTCTCCTCAATCTCCTGCAGCCACTGCATATCATTTACACTCTTGGTAAGCGAATGTGAGATAAACAGACCAGTCAGCTTAACTGGCTCCTCTGCGGAATCTGCAAATGCAGTACATGTCGGCAGTGCCATTGCTCCTGCCATTGCCATTGCCATCAGTTTTCTTGTTTTCATAAACAATTCCCACCTTTCTTTTTGATCACTTTCTTGGTAAAAGTATCTTTTTACAAGTTTTTTTTGCCAAACATCATATGTATATAATATACATATTTTCGAGTTGCTCAGCTCTTTGTGTTGGCTATATTGTAAACGATTTGCCACCCAAAAGTAAATATCACTTTCCTAGATTCGGTGTCATTTTCACACTTTTTTTATTTGTTAATCATGATTTTTTTATAGTTTTCGGTGTTACTTTTCTCTTTTTGCTGATTGAACTGTGCATAAATTTTCTTTTTGCAGAAAAAAATATCGGACTAGCTATGCTTTTTGCACAACCAGCCCGATATGAAATTATCTTCAATCGTTACTATTATTTTGTAAATCGACTGTACATGTAATACCACTGCATCTGTGGAATCTCGTAATATGGATAAAATTCTCTTGTCAAATGCTCATACGGCTTTACATGACCTGGCTTTGTTCGAAATGCAAACGAATAACCATCCTTTTGAATTGGCTCGATCCACTCCTCTGGGTTCTCACGATCCCCGTCAAAAAGAGTCATCTTGTTGCAGGCAAGAACAATCGGTCCATACACAAGTGCTGCTACCTCTGGCGCATATGAGTCCACAGATTCAAAGCGAAGCACAAACTCAAATGAAATTGTAATCTCGTCGCCCTCTTTCCACTCGCGCTCTAATGTCAGCCAAGTGTCAGGAAGGATACTGGTATTCACTTTTTCTTTGTTTATGCAGACAGTATTGCTTCCGGTTGCCCAAGACGGCACACGAAAATGAAGTGCTGTTGTAACCGGTGTCTCTGCGTGAACAACAAATCGAAGCTCTTTTTCCTTTGGATAAAAACTTGTATTTTCTAGGCGTACCTGCTTATCTCCAATAGAGAAAGTTACATCTGACGGCAGATACTGGCTGACAAACAGTCCCTTTTCTGAATAATAATATAAAAGATTTGCATACTCAGCCACATCCTGAGGAAATGTTCCAGTACAGCACTGCCACTCAAAAGAAGCGCCATTATCCTGAAGACGTCCATCTTCTGTTGACTTCAAACCACCGTTGATGAAATAGTCAGCATAATACATGACCTTTCCATCCTGTGTGATCGAAGGCTGACAACCGCATACATTATATAGAAGCTTCTCTGCCCAGCCGCCATAGCGTGCCTCACCTGTCAGCTCCATCAGATAACGTGTCAGCTTAAATACCGCCCAACTGCAGCAGGACACCTCACAGCTGCCCCATCGATCATCTCTCTGGCGAATTGAATTGCCAAAGTCACGATAGTGAATATGACGCTTATCTGCATCCCAGCTAGCCTTGATGGAATCACCCAGATACCCTTCCTCATCAGCAAACAGACACTCTGCCGGACCATAACCGCCAGTTGCGAAGGTGTGGTGATCCAAAATCTCTTTATAGGCAATCTCGATTGCACGCAGATACTCCTCGTTCTTTGTCGTCTCGTAAGCCATCGCTGCACTTGAAAGACTGTTGACATGACTGTAGGCGTGTCTTGGACCTATCTTAAAATCTCCAGCAAGAAGCTTATCCCAAAAATAGTCGTAATCCCACACCTTTGCAAAATCAAGATAGAGCTGTTCGCCTGTAAGTTGATATGCGCGGTAAATCTGTTCTGGAAGCGTATACCACTCAATCATATCGCCGCTCATGATCTGCAAACCATCACGGCAAACTTCCTTGTCAAGTCTTGCATCTGCGCTCTTCGTCAGCGCACGCACATATTCTTTCGCCGGTTCATAGCCAAGATACTCATACAGATCAAGAAAGCCGCCCATCAATTTATCGTAATTATATGTACCATTGCAATCAGCAACACTGTCAGATGCTGCCAGACATTCACCCCAGCCGTCTGCCAGTCGAATCGCCTTTTCCTTTAAACGGATATCTCCTGTCACTAGATACAGCTTGGCAAACGCTCCTAACTTCTGTCCAAATGTAGATGCTCCGCTTCCATACCAACCAACAAGACCATGTCCTTTATTTGGAAGATTTGCCAGCTTGCGAAATGGGTGAAGCAGGTCATCATCCTCGATTTTTAGATAAGTCTCAATCAGCTCATCTCTCTGTTTCTTCCAATGACCTTCCTTTAAGGCGACATTTTGATAGTAAAAATTTTGAAGTTTACTCACGTTTCTCTCTCCTTTTCTTGTATTAATATCTAATTATTCAGCGTTTTTCTTTTTTCAATAGTATAATATTGACAGTAAAAAAATGGAATATCGAAAAGATAGAAAGTGTGTCAAAAGGTTATCCTTTTCTTTTAAATTTTATTGTGATATACTCAAGTTATGTGTGTTTATTATTGCAGAAAGGAAACGGAACGACCATGAAAAATTCATTGATACAGATCCCTTTAAATGCCCCCCCTAGACTATCATATGAGCGGTAAATTTGAAGCTCCATCTGATATCTGGATGCATGAAGATTTTGATCTGACTGATTTTGAACTGATTTTAATGACTGATGACGTCTTATATTTGGAATACAACCATATCCCATTTACGGTTCATCCAGGCGAATATCTGCTTCTCCCACCACTTGCTGCACCAGATAACAGGCGCAAAGGTCTAAAGGCTTCTAATTGTTCATTTTATTGGATTCATTTTTCATCCTGTGTGCCACATACGTTGCTGTCATCAGACGAAATAATTAAAATGGTTGAAAAATCAAATGACACAAACACAACTGACAGCTTAGGCACTGACACAAATTCAATTTGCATTCCTGTTCAGGGAACTGCTCCAAATCCTGCAAAGTTGATTGCCTTGATGAAACAGCTGCAAAGCAATGTACGTGATGGTCACTGTCATCTTGCCTTGAATTATGAGACAACATCACTTGTATGTGAGCTATATTCTCAGCTGACAAAAGAAGAAACAGATACAAATAAGCTTGCGCAGAAGCAAATCTACTCCGATATGCTTGACTACATAAAACTAAACCGCGCCAACAACCTACGTGTTTCAGATATTGCGCTCCATTTTGGCTACAATGAGAAATATTTATCACACCTTTTCCGTAAGCTTTCTGGTGTGCCGTTAAAGCAATTTATCTTAAAATCAAAGATGGATGAGGCAAATTATCTTTTGACCGATACCAATTTGAGCATCGGTGAGATTGCCGTAAAGCTTGGTTACACCGATGCCCATAATTTTGCCCGCACCTATAAGAAATGTACCGGATTGTCACCGTCCGCATACCGGGAATCCTATGCGAAGCGGTTGTTGTACCATGTTTGATAAATATATGATACTAGTTGCTTTACAAACATTTTCTTTAACGCTGACCTTTTGTTGATTATGTATAATACTGCGCCTGTGCCTGCCAAAGCTGATCGTACACCGTACCTTTTTGCTGTACCAACTCGTCATGATGACCTTCCTGGATAATATGTCCATCATCGAACACGAGAATGCGGTCACTAAAGCGACAGGCAGAAAGGCGATGTGAGATATAGACCGCACTGGTTGATCCGGTGATCTCACGGCATTTCTTAAAAATCTCTGACTCTGCCACAGGATCAAGTGCCGCAGTCGGCTCATCCAGCAACATCAAAGATGGATCACGGTACTGCGCTCTCGCTAGCGCCAGACGCTGCTTCTCTCCGCCGGACGGCGCTGTTCCCTCCATAGCTGACATCCATTCGTTTAGTCCATTCTTTAACTGATCGGCCCATTCTTCCAGACCGGTATCCTTCAGACAGCGACGCACCTTCTTTTCATCGTACTGTGCAGAAGCGGCAATGTTTTCCGCAAGTGGCAATCCAATGAGTGCAAAATCCTGAAAGACAACGCCTAGAATTTTCCAATATTCCTCTTTTGAATAAGATCGAATCTCTTTCCCATCCAAATAAATATGACCTTTTTGTGGCTCGTACATGCGGCACAGCAACTTAACAAAGGTCGATTTTCCACTTCCATTTTTCCCGACAATTGCAAGATGTTCCCCACTTTTGATTACAAGACTGACATCCTCTACGGCAGGCTTTGCGCTGCCCGGATACGAAAAGCTTACATGTTCAAAACGAATCTCATGAGGCGTTGAACGAGCAACAGATACTTCTTCCGATCTCTTTTTGGTCTTCTTTCCAGTTTGAACAAAATCAAGAAACTCCTGACAATGTGGTGCCTGCATCGCTACGTGCTGCATGGAGTAGACAAGCATACGTGCACCCTCTGAGACACGTGACAATGCACCCGCGTACAAAAGCACATCTCCAATCGAAAAATATCCTTGTGCTGCACGGATGCCAACGATCAGATAGCCAGCAAAACTAATCAGTCGCCCAAACATCTCGCGAATCGCACTGTTTGACGCTTCTTTTCTGCGTCTGGATTCCCCTACACCCTGACGCATTTTCTGGTTAAACGTATCGCGAAAACGGCGAATGCTGTTTTGCTGCTGATACAAGCGCACATCCTTTGCTGCTTTGTCTGCCGTAATGTATTCATCCATATAATTTAACACCTGATTGTCATGAATCTGGCCTTCCAATCCCTGCTCTTTTAACTGATAGAGCTTACGCTCCGCAAAAAATGAGTACGTTGCCGAACCTACAATCAATGCAATGAGAAGAACGGTCTGCCACCAGTCATTTCCCTCTGCCGGTACAAAAACCGGATACGCCAACGCAAATGAAGAAATCACAACAGTCAAACCTTCTGTTACATTCATTAACACCCCTGGTACCTCCCATGGGCCATACCAGTACACATTAGCAGCACGGACAATTCGCTCATACTTTTCGCGCATCTTTCCATTTTCCAGTTCACTATAATCTGCCCGCATCATCGCTGCACTCATTTCTTCATACAGCTTAACAAATAAGTCCATACCCTCAACGCTATTTAAATTGGCAAAGAAACGACCAGTCAGATGAATCAGTGCCGTAACTGCGCTGCCAGCTATAATCCACTGTACGACCTGCGGCCGATCCGCACCCTGCGTGAGCAAATCAAGAATCTTTGCCGAAAAGAATAATGTGACAAAGGGCTGGACAATCTCAAGAAAGCGACTTCCAATAAATGCAGGAAGATTCCATGGCGAGGTCTTTGCAATCAACACTGCTGTTTTCAATATGGTTTTGATCTGTTTCAGCATATCTTTTTTCTCCTTTCCTCCCTCAAGTGCAATAGTGTAAACAATTTATACATAGTATTGACGCTGCACCTCAAACATTTTTGCATAACTTCCTGCCTTTTTTAAGAGTTCTTCGTGCGTTCCTTCCTCTGCAATCCGTCCATCCTCCATCAAGAAGATACGATCACAGAAGCGTGTACTTGCCAGACGATGGGAAATAAAGATGGACGTTTTGTGCGCAGACAACTGATTATACTTTTCATAAATATTGCTCTCAGCAATCGGATCGAGTGCCGCAGTCGGCTCATCCAAAAGAAGAATCGGTGCATTTTTATATAATGCTCGCGCCAATAACAACTTCTGTGACTGGCCTCCTGACAGATTCACAGCGCCCTCTTCTAGCTCCTGTACCAGCTTTGTGTTCTCCTTTTCCTTAAGAGAAGACACCCACTCAGCCAGATCAGCCTGTTCTAAGCACTGGGCAAAATAGGCCTCATCAACTTGTCCATCCCAGACAATATTATCTTTTATGGACACTGGAAAAATATGAAGATCCTGAAAGACAGTGGAGAATAGTTTATAGCATTCCGTTCGCTCCATTGATGTGATATCGACACCATTAATCCGAATATGACCGCTAGTTGGGCGAATTAATCTACACAAAAGTTTAATCAGTGTACTCTTTCCTGCGCCGTTCATACCAACTAGCCCAATCTTCTCTCCCGCTTTTATCTTGAAGGACAATTCTTTTAAGGTATCTTTTTCATTATTTGGATAGCGATAGCTGACACGATCAAACTCAATCTCACATGGATTGCCTTTCTTTAAAACATCTGCTGCACAAACCCATCCACCAGACGGTACCGACTGTCCCTGTTCTTCTTCACGACTGTCCGTATCAAGAAAGGTTCGAACACACGAAAGATCACCGTTCACCTTCCAGACGCGCTGCAAAAGTCCTGTCACCTGACGCACCCACGCGGTGAATCCAGTCGCTGCACCAATATACAACACATACTCTGCGATAGTGATTTTCCCTTTCATGGCAAATGCAGTAAGGCACAGATATACAACGGCATCGGCGGCAAATGAAAGCACAGTTCCAATCGAGTCTGAAATAAAATTCCACTTTGCGATATGACCATACTCACGATTCAGTTTTTTGTTATAAATATTGTAATAGTGATTAACCCACGGATGCATCTGATAGAGGCGTACATCCTTGCCCTTTGCGGCATCCGACATCTCACTTGATAACCCTAGCAAACGACTTACGTTCTCACCAAAATAATCGTTGCGCTTCTGTCGTATCTTTTCGCCAAAGCCTGATGTCAGAAAGCTCACGACCGTCGCCGCAATCAAAAGAAGGATTACCCAAAATGGAAGCTTTGACAATACCGCAAGATACACGACCACACCTGCCACTGCGGAAAAGAAAGCAACCGTATTCTCACCTGCGTTAACCAAAAATCCTGTGTTAGACCAGATACGCTGCGATGCCTGGCTCAGACTTTGCATTACCTTCTTGTCACCGAGCATGTCATAGCTGCAATCCATTAAATTGTCATTTAGCATATCCGTCAGCTTCATGCGCACATACGCCGACTCCGCACTCACGATTCCTTTGCCATACTGATTCACTAACGACAACACGACTAACAGTCCTCCGAGAATAGCTGCCTGTGTAAACAAATGTGTCCTATTTACACTTTCCTCAATTGCCCGCACGATCAAATTCGGAAACCAAATTCCAATATACGGAATGATGACCTCGAGCGGAATGCGCAACAGCACAAACACAAAGGAAGCTTTGGATGCCTGACGCATCACAGATGCCAAAAAGCTAATATTATCTGTTAATTTATATTTTTTCATGCCAACTTGTCCCCTCTTTAGATTTGTAGTAATAACAATCTCCAAATCAATTAAAAACTTTGATAAATCACCACTCTATCTAAAATGGTACACTATATAATTTTAAAAGTAAATATCATTTTCCTTGTTTTTGTGTCTTTTTCACACTTTTTTTCTCAGCTAATGCAAATATTATTGTATGTGTTTACCCGTCTGGCTTTTTTATCTCACTTGCGTCACTGCAAGTATCACTATTATGGCATGTTTATTTTATCTGTTTTTGTAGCAAAAGTCCTTTGTCTAATAAAAATTACTTTTTCCGTCTCTCATTTGACCTTCCATGACTGCAACAGTTCAATCGACATGATGCCCTTTCCACTATGTGTCACAGTCGAATGACCACTCGTCATCGTCTCACCCACGCTCACACTGCAGTACGAAGAAAAAACACGTCCCCATTGTTTCCAGAAATCTGTCTCAATCAACGGATCATCACCTAGGTAATCTGCTGTTGACAGGTAATACTGCCAATTTCCTTTTTCATAGCCATTCGTCCAGTTTCCATCCCACTTCTTAGCCAGTATCTTTGCCACTTCTGTCTTCTGAGCCTCAGCATCCTCTGCATCTTCCATATAATAAATAGCATTATATAAATAGTTAGAAGTAGGGATGATCACATCATTTTCTGCCTGAATCTTCATATTCTGCATTATAAGGTACGAGGTTGCATTCAGCTGGATATATTCTACTTGATCTGCACCTGGTGTCAAAACAAGATACATGATATCCGTATACGTTCCCAGATCCTTCTCGTCGCAATAATATGGTGCATTTTGTATTGCTGCTTCAATCTGATTACAGTCATCTCCAAAGGAAAGTCCAAATGGAATATCTGACCAGTCAATTGAAAGGGATTCATAGTTATGTAAAAATAGATCTACTGTCAACCCATTATCTGTCGGATCAAGCACACATCCAATGCAGCTGCCAAGACTCTCATCGTACCAGTAATTCAGCCAAAATCCGCTCTCCGTATACGGATACTGACTTGACTGATAGGACTCTTTCCTTCCTTTAAAAGCACCTGTGAGATCCGATCAGCCAGTTTCTCACCTATCGCTGTTAACTCTTCGGCACTTTCTGCCGTACCGTCCATTCGAAAACTAACTTTTACATTATCACTTGCATCCTGTGATAATAAATATTCCATGGCTAACTGTACACCAAGCGTTTCCTGATCATTCTTGGCAAACACTGGCACAACTGCTGACAGCATTACAGAAACACATGTAGGTGCAACTAATATTCGAACTCTTTTGCTCATAGTTTGTACCTCCTTCTTTGAAATATCACGCAAAATATTGTTTTATTTTTTCTTCTATCTGTATGTTATCATGAATACCAGTATTTTGTCAATTTTATTTAGGTTTTTAAACAGCTACTTTTTTCTCAAATCTCCACCAATACTTTACAGGTCTTTATCTGGCAAGCAATTCCATACTTTAAAATCTTATGAAAACCAGCATCTCTAAGCTTCTGTGTATAGTCTCGATCTTTGATCTGCTTTAATGCCTCTTTACAATCTTTTTCTAGTTGATCTTCATCATCTGAATATTTTACTTCTATTACAATTCCAATATCTGAATCATCAATCTCGATCAAGATATCGCTAAATCCAGTTCCGGATTCTCGATTTGATGACACCTCCCAGCCTGTCTTGAAACTCAAAATCCCAAGAAGAATACAATGGTAGAAATTTTCTTGATCAGCCAGTTCGGATTGCTTCCTCTCAAAAGGCCAAGCAAAAGACCATGGTAGAAATTTTCTTTGATTGATTTTCGAACAAAAGTATCACGAATGCTAATTGTCTTACCCATATAGGCAGTCAACAGCCGTTCAACCTCTTTTTCTTTTCCTTCCATCAATGCCTGACAAAATGCATTTGCCATTTGACCATCTTTTTTGACTTCATCTTGAAACAAACTTAAAATATTATCTGTGACTATATTTCTGATCTCCCGATTCGGAATTACCAAACGATAGCGTCCATCGTCCTCTGATCCTCTTTGGGTCAAATACCCAGTCATAAATAGTGTACTCCATAAATTATCAATTGTGGAATATAATTCTTTGTAGGTAATCGTTTCATTAATCCGTTTTCGAACCACATTTCCACTCACAAGACGTTCTAATTCTGTTTTTGCAAGCTTCTGTGGTTCCCCAACACTGTCAATAAAATGATTGATTACTTCGTTCCCGCTTGTGTTTAACCAATAATTTTTTGGTGTCGCATTGGGAGTTGTCAAATGGTCTGCGCAATAATTTACAACATCCCAAGGGCAATAGACATCTGTATTTCCAAACCGATATCCATCATACCATTCTTTGACTTCCTCATAATGATCTTGCTGATTCAAACTTTTAAGCATCTTTTTCACTTCATCATCAACAAATCCAAATGTTTCATCATAATCCGTATCGGTAATTGAATAGACCTTAAAATTATTTAATCCATTAAAAATACTCTCCTTTGCAATTCGCAGACATCCTGTCAGAACAGCAAATTCCAGACTATCATTTGTTTTTAATACATTTTCAAAAAAATTGCGAAGTAGTAGCGCCATTTCATCGTAGTAACCATTTTGATTTGCCTTTGCAAGTGGAACATCATATTCATCAATTAAAACAATCACTTGCTGTCCAAAGTGAATTTCTAACAGTTCTGTCAACTCTTGAAGGCTACTTACAAGCGTGTCTTCTTCCATCTCCCGATCTAAAAGTTCACTAAAAAGTGCTTTATCAACTGCTGTCAGTCTATCACTGTCCAGTAAAAACTGTACTCTTCTAGCCTCTCGGTTCACCAATTTGATCAACTGAGCCTTGGCCTTTGCATACGAATCTGCATGAATGCTCTTTAAGCTGATCGATACAACTGGATATTTTCCCATATGTTTTTCGCATAATTCATTATTTTTAGAAATAGAAAGACCTTGAAAAAACTTTGGATCGGTTCCAATCTCGAAGAAGTGCTGAAGCATACTCATATTCAGTGTTTTTCCAAAGCGGCGTGGTCTTGTAAACAAAGATACTTTATTTCTTCTGTTAAGAACTTGTTCGATTAATTGAGTTTTATCTACATAATAATACCCATATCTTCTAATTTCCGCGAAATCCTCAATTCCTACCGGAAGTCTTAATTGCTCCATTTCTTAAACTCCTTTCCGATTACCGACACCATTATTTGTTTTATCTTTTTCTTCATACGTGCAAAAAGACTCCACGAGTCCGTGGAGTCTTCGTAACATATAAAAGCCATTCCCCTATTACAGATTTGCTCTAATTTCCTTCGGACGGAAACCACCCTCTGCTAATGCAGCGATGATCTCTTTCTTATGGCTCTCACCAAAGCTCTCCATGGTGATCTTTAACTCTACTGCGGCGCTTCTGTTTATGGTAATAAACTGATTGTGGTCAAGCTTGATGATATTGCCCTTTACCTGCGCGATAAGGGAAGCGACCTTTGCTAACTCACCCGGCTTATCTGGAAGCAGACAGGATACGGAGAAGATTCTTCCTCTCTGAATTAATCCGTGCTGTACAACAGAGGACATGGTGATAACGTCCATGTTACCGCCACTTAAGATAGAAACGATCTTCTTATTCTTTACATCAAGATGCTTGAGTGCTGCAACAGTCAGAAGTCCGGAGTTTTCTACAACCATCTTGTGATTCTCGATCATATCAAGAAATGCACCGATCAGCTCGTCATCTGGTACAGTGATGATCTCATCTACATTTGCTTTAATATACGGGAACAGCTTATCTCCAGGAGTGCGCACTGCTGTACCATCTGCAATTGTGTTGACACTCGGAAGGCTTACAACATGATCAGCCTTTAAAGATTCCTGCATACAATTTGCACCTTCTGGCTCTACTCCGATAACCTTAATCTTTGGATTAAGCATCTTAGCTAATGTGGAAACACCTGTACACAGTCCGCCGCCGCCGATTGGGCAAAGAATGTAATCAACAGTCGGAAGCTCCTTTATAATCTCCATTGCGATGCTTCCCTGTCCACATGCAACATCCAGATCATTGAAAGCATGGATAAATGTATATCCATGTTCTTCTGCAAGCTTCAACGCATGCTCACATGCGTCATCATACACATCTCCGTACAGAACAACCTCAGCGCCATAGCTCTTGGTACGGTTAATCTTAATTAACGGTGTATTTGTCGGCATAACGATAACTGCCTTTGCGTTATACAGCTTTGCTGCGTAAGCAACACCCTGTGCGTGATTTCCTGCGGATGCAGTGATGATACCCTTTGCGCGATCCTCCTCACTTAAAGTGGAAATCTTGTAGTACGCACCTCTTACCTTGTAAGCTCCGGTGTACTGCATATTCTCAGGCTTGAAATAGACCTTATTTCCAGTCTGGTTTGAGAAATACTCGCTGTACTTTAATTTTGTCTCCAGTGTGACGCGGCTTACGATCTCACTGGCTTCCTCAAATTTCTCTAATGTCAATTCTTCCATTTTCTCATGCCTTTCTTTTCGCTTGTTGTGCGTTACTTGCTGCACTTTCTACTACATTGTACTACATTTTACTACATTTTATTGCTAGTTTTTCTGCTTTTTCCCGTTAGAGCTTTGGTGCTTTACTGCTCAGACGATGTGTCCTTGCGGTCAAACAATGCGGTGACAAACTGCTCAGAATTAAACTTCTGCAGATCATCAATGCGCTCGCCAACACCGATATATTTAACCGGAATGCCAAGCTCGGACTGGATCGCTACTGCGATTCCACCCTTTGCGGTTCCATCCATCTTTGTTAAGATGATACCACTAATATCAGCAACCTCCATAAACTGCTTTGCCTGAGAAAGTGCATTCTGACCAGTTGTACCGTCAAGAACAAGAAGCGTCTCTCTGTATGCTTCCGGATACTCCTTGTCGATGATACGATTGATCTTTTTCAGTTCTTCCATCAGGTTCTTTTTATTATGAAGACGACCGGCTGTATCACAGATTAAAACATCTGTATTTCTTGCCTTTGCTGCCTGAACAGCATCAAAAATAACTGCTGCCGGGTCGGAACCTTCCTTATGGGAAATAACACCAACATTTGCACGTTTTCCCCACTCTTCAAGCTGATCAATTGCAGCAGCACGGAAAGTATCAGCTGCTGCTAAGAGCACACTGTTTCCCTCTGCCTTTAACTGATCAGCCAATTTGCCAATTGATGTCGTCTTTCCAACACCATTGACACCGATGACAAGCACAACTGATTTTCTGTGCTCAAACTCGTAGGCATTTTCACCCAGATCCATCTGACGGCGGATACTGTCAATTAAAACCTCCTTGCACTCGTGAGGCTCCTTTAAATGAAGCTCTTTTACCTTCTGCTTCATATCTGTTAAGATTTTCTCCGTCGCATCAACACCTAAGTCGCCCATGATTAAAATTTCCTCGATTTCCTCATAGAAATCATCATCAATATCCGTAAAGCCTCTGAAAACAGAGTCAATTCCTGAAACAATGCTGTTTCTTGTCTTTGTCAAACCTTCCTTTAATCGGGCAAAAAAGCCTTTTTTCTTTTCTTCCATAGTCCACCTGCCTATCTATTTCTGTATTGGTTACTAATTACTTGTCGAGATCCTTTTCAATCAAGTTGACGCTTACGAGTGTGGATACACCCTTCTCCTGCATCGTGATACCATACAGGCGGTCAGCTGAAGTCATTGTTCCTCGTCTATGTGTAATTACAATAAACTGCGTGTTTGCCGTAAGCTTATGCAGGTAGTTTGCAAAACGGCCTACGTTAGAATCATCTAGCGCTGCCTCTATCTCATCAAGAAGACAAAACGGCGACGGCTTTAAATTCTGAATAGCAAACATAAGCGCAATTGCAGTAAGCGCCTTCTCGCCTCCGGAAAGCTGCATCATGTTCTGAAGCTTCTTGCCTGGCGGCTGTGAGATAATACGAATGCCGGCCTCTATCACATCCTCATCCTCAACAAGCTCAAGTGTACCTTTGCCGCCTCCGAAAAGTTCTTTGAAAACCCGGTCAAACTCAACGCGAATTTCCTCAAATTTTTCCTTAAACTGCTTTCGCATACCCTCATCAAGTTCTTCAATAACTTTCTGCAAAGTCTTCTCAGACTCAACAAGATCTTCATACTGCGTCTTCATAAAGGTATAGCGCTCTGACACCTCTTTGAACTCATCAATTGCACTTACATTTACGCTTCCAAGTCCGCGTATGCTCTTTTTAAGTTCACCTATATGCTCTTTTAGCTCACTAAGCGGCCTATCACTTTTGGCTGCTGCCTTAGCATCACTAGGCCGAAGTTCATATTCTTCCCAAAGATACTCAGCAAGCTCATCAAGACGGCTCTCGAAGCGTTCCTTGTGGTTATTCATGCGAAGAAGGTCTCTGTCAAGAGCAGATAGTCTCGTTGAAAGCTCCTCTCTCTTTGCAAAAAAGCCTTTTAATGAATCATTGATATGATTTCTTCGCTCATTTACCTTTGACAGCTCTGCTTCCTTTTGCTGCACAGTCACCTCAAGTGCCTGCATCTGCTTTTGCACTTCATCGATTTGATCCGTTTTTTGTGCTACAGCATCTTCACATGCCAAAAAGACTGTTTTTAGTTCTTCCTGCTCTGTCTTTCGTTTATCTGCTTCCTGAGCAATCCGGCTTATATTAGCTAAAATAAATTGCTCCTGCTGCTTTAACTGCAGCTGCTTTGTGCCAAGCTCGGAAATTTCTTTTGTCAAATCGTCGCGCTGCTTCATCATCTCATCAACAAAGCTTTGATTTCTGTCTGCACTGTCTTTAGACTCATCACCAGCAGACTCAAGCTCCTTGATTGCACTTGCTACCTGTTCAAAGCTTGCTTTAATTCTCTCAAGCTTTCCTTCCTGCAAAACAAGTTCATTATTTAAATGCTCGCGGTCTTTTACAATTTCCTCAACGCGCTGCGTTGCTTCTCTTACTCGAAGACGTCCTTCCGTCTCCTTTAAGGTCAAATTTTGAATCTCATTTTGCTGCTTTTGAGTCTGCTGTGAGAGATTCACTACTTTCTTTTCTAATTCTTCAAAGGAAGATGACAACTTATTTAGGTTTTCTGTTTCCTTTTTTATTTTAATCTCAAGCTCTTCAAGCTCTCGATTTCGTCCCAGCAAGTTGCTGCTGTTTTTAAAGGCACCACCTGTCATAGATCCGCCAGGATTTAACAGCTCTCCTTCAAGTGTAACAATGCGAAGGCTTCTTCTATACTTTGCTGAAACTTTCATTCCATGATCAATTGTATCGACAACGACAATTCTTCCCAGCAAAAATGACACCAATCTTTTGTACATATCTGATGTCTTAACAAGGCTGCTTGCCAGTCCAATCACGCCTGGCTCTTTTAATGCATCCTTTTGCGAAAACTCATCTCGCACCGTGATTGCATCAAGCGGCAAAAACGTAGCTCGTCCAAAACGGCCCTGTTTTAAATATTCGATCATGTGCTTTGCTGTCTGCTCGGTATCGGTAACGATATTTTGAATTGCACCTCCAAGCGCTGTCTCAATTGCAGTCTCATAACGCTTTTCTACATGAATTAAGTCTGCCACAACACCATGGATTCCTGGATTTTGCTTTTTGACCTCCATGATTTTCCTGATGCTGTTTCCATAACCTTCATATCGCTCGGCAAGATTTCTAAGTGACTCTGCACGCGTAACAGAAACCTGATGAAGACGCCGCTGCTCGTAATACTCATTTTGCAGCTGCTCTTTTCGCTTTTGCTCCTTTTCAAGCAAATCTGAAAGTTTGGCTTGCTTTTCTGTCAGCTCTGTTTTTTTCTGTGAGATTTCTTGGTATGCTGCCTGACACTCTTTTTCGCGTTTTTGCCAAATTGACTCATCTGTTTTACTCTCTAAGAGTCTGCGGTTCATCTGCGCCTGCTCAGTTTTTGCCTGTTCAAGAAGCGTCTGATATTTTTGCAGTTCTCCAACAAAGGAAGATTTTTCATTTAACAGGGAAATCATCTTTCCCTGATCATCCTTTAATGCCTGCTGATATGAAGCAAGTCCATTCTGCACCTGAATAAGAACACTCTGTGCGCCGTCCTTTTTTGCCGTTATGTCATAGCTTTCGCGGCTGCATTCCTGACGTTTTTTTTGTTCCTCTTCTAATTGTGCTTCATATTCCTTCTGCTCTTTCTCAAGCACTTCCATACGCTGTGACGTATGAGTACGCCGTAAATATTCGGTATTGATCTGTTCCTTCAATACATTAACGGCACCCTCTTTTTCCTGACGATTTGTCTGGCAGTCACTAATTTCATCGCGAAGTGCACTGATCTGAGTATCAAGACTATTCAGGCTGTCCTGCTGTCTTTCATACTTTGCTTTTAATGCTTCACTGCTTCTATTTGTATCTTCATAGTCTCTTGTCGTAATTGCAAGATTTTTTTCAAGAGCTGCCAAATCGCTCTCTGTCTTTGTACTCTCTACAGCGTATGCATCGATATCATATTGTTTTAATTCATCGCGAAGTCTCAGATATTCCTTTGCTGATGCTGCCTGCTTTTCAAGTGGTCCAACCTGCCTTGAAAGCTCTGACATAATATCGCTTAGACGAACCATATTTGCCTGCTCGCTCTCAAGCTTTTTCTTTGCTGCCACCTTACGGCGCTTAAATTTTACAATACCTGCCGCCTCATCGAACAGCTCACGGCGATCCTCTGGTTTACCGCTTAAAATCTTATCAATCTGACCCTGTCCGATAATGGAGTATCCTTCTTTTCCAATACCTGTATCATAGAAAAGCTCCGTGACATCCTTTAATCGGCACTGTGTTCCATTCAGACGGTACTCACTTTCTCCTGAACGATAAATACGTCTTGATACGGTAACTTCATTATAATCAAGATTTAGATGACGGTCTGAATTATCAAATGTGATTGCCACACTCGCATAGCCCTGTGGCTTTCTGTTTTGCGTACCTGAAAAGATGACATCCTGCATATTTGCACCACGAAGCTGCTTAGAGCTTTGTTCTCCAAGCACCCAGCGCACAGCATCGGCGACGTTGCTCTTTCCACTTCCGTTTGGCCCGACAATACAGGTAATTCCATTATGGAATTCAAACAGCGTCTTGTTTGCAAATGACTTAAAGCCCTGCACCTCAATACTTTTTAAATACATAAAAGATTATTCTCATTTCTAACGTTATGCGTTTGTTTTCTTAAGCAGCAGAATAGTCTCATAGGCAGCCAGCTGCTGAGCACCTTTTTTAGTATGACCCACTCCGACACCATATGCCTTCTCGCCAATCTTTGCCTGCATGCGGAACTTTTTATCATGATCCGGACCTTCTTCTGCAAGCAGCTCATATGACAACGGCTCGTTAAAGTCTCTTTGAACGATCTCCTGAAGGATAGTTTTGCTATCGTAAAAGAGTTTTTTATTTTCCAAGTCGTTTAATACAAAACGGGTAATAAATTCTTTTGCATTAGCAAATCCACCATCCAGATAAATGGCACCAATTAACGCTTCCATTGCATCAGATGTGATTGATGCGCGAAGTCTTCCGCCTGTGGAGTCCTCTCCATTTCCAAGACGAAGATATTTTCCTAGAGAAATAGCTTCTGCACACATTGCTAATGACTGCTCACAGACAATGCTGGCACGAAGCTTTGTCAGCTCTCCTTCCGGATATTCATTATAATTGTGAAATAAATAATCACTTGATACGAGTTCCAACACAGCATCCCCCAAGAACTCCAGACGCTCGTTGTCATGTCTCTTTCCTGCATAATGCTCATGCGCATAGGAGCTGTGCGTCAAAGCAAGTTCTAACAGCTTCGGATCCTGAAATGTATATCCGACTGTTTTTTCTAATTCACCCATAATTCCTCCTCACAATTAAAAGACAGAGCCGCAAGGATCTACCTCGCAGCTCATGTACCGTTTTCATTTTACGCCATCGTATCATTAATTAATTCGTACACATCGCCAACGGTTGCCAGATTTTTGCTTTCGAGCTCTTCCTGAGGAACTGTAATTCCCAGTTCATCCTCGATTCCCATAATAATCTCAACCGCGTCCAATGAATCAGCTCCGAGATCCTCAAGCAATCTCGTGTCCATTGTAATTTCGTCCTCCTCGACATCTAAAACCTCAGCAATAATTTTCTGCAGTGTTTCAAATTCCATACAAGTCACCCTTTCTTAATACCTTCTTTTTTAATTTTTGTTCTTACACACTCAGACTTTTTTCTATCTTTGCGGCAATATCTGCCTCAGTAAAGGATACACACTGCTCAATTGCAGTTGTAACTTCCTTTGCTTTTGAACTTCCATGAGCCTTTACTACAAGACCCTTTAACCCCAGAAGCGGCGCTCCGCCGTACTCACTGGCATCAAATTTTTTCACTACGCCCTTTAATGAAGGCTTTGCAAGAAGACCACCGATCTTTCCTGCCGTTGTAGACAGCATCGCGCTCTTGATCTCTTTAATCAATGCACTTCCAACACCCTCATACAGTTTTAAAATGACATTTCCGACAAATGCCTCACAAACCAGCACATCACATGGACCATACGGAATATCTCTCGCTTCAACATTTCCGATGAAGTTGATGTCTGAACATTCTTTTAATAATGGATAGGTCTCTTTTACGAGTGCATTTCCTTTTTCCTCTTCAGCACCAATATTGACAATGCCGACTCTCGGATTTTTAATACCCATCACATGTTCTGCATAGATTGAACCCATCTTTGCAAACTGTACCAGCTGTTCTGCTCGCGCATCTACATTAGCACCACAGTCTACTAAAAGCATGGCTCCGTTTACAGTCGGGATAACCGGTGCAAGCGGTGCTCTTTTCACACCCTTGATTTTTCCTGCAATCAGCTGACCGCCGACTAATACAGCGCCTGTGCTTCCACAGGAAACAAATGCATCTGCCTTCTGCTCTTTTACAAGCTTAAGTCCGACAACAAGTGAAGAATCCTTCTTAGTACGAACCGACTCCACAGGCGGTGCACCAGTTTCGATCACCTCAGATGCCGGCACAATCTCAAGTCTTGACTTGTCATAAGTAAGTCCCTCTAATGCCTTATTTAAGTCATCTGGACGACCTGTCAGAAGTACCTTTATGCTGCTGTTTTTATTAATGGCATCTACTGCGCCCTGCACCATACAGGCAGGAGCGTTATCGCCTCCCATACCATCTACTGCTACTGTAATCATTCTTTTTCTTCCATTCTTGTTAATTCACAGGGGAGTTTTCTATCCCAGTATCATAATATACGATTCTGTATCAGAAATCAAGAACTTTTTCGGACATTACTTTGAAAGACCTGCTCCAAGTGTCCGTCTCGTGAAATCCATTCACCTTAGGGCTATGCCACAATATTAGCTTACCCGTTAACTATATACTACGCTCAATCACGGCACTAGCCAATAGTTTGAGAGAAAGGTGAAATTTTATGAGTTTAGCAATGAGAAATGAAGTCCCTGTTGAACTGACATGGGATCTTTCCCTGATTTATCCGACTGAGGAAGCGATGTACAGGGATGTTGAAAAAATGAAGGCTCTATGTGCTTCTATGGAGGAACGCTTTAAGGGAAAGCTGACAACGCCTGAAGCTATTTGTGACTGCTTAAATGATCTTCAGGAGATGACTCGCCTGATGACACTGACTGGCAATTATACTGATCTGGCTGTTTCGGTTGATTATTATGACAGCCACAATCAAGAGAGAAATGACCGTGTGATGAATATAATTTCTGACATCAACAGCCGTTTGAGTTTTATCAACAGCGAAATTAACGAGCAGAGCGAAGAAACACTGAAGGCTTCTATTGCAATTGCCGGCGGCAGCCGCATCTATCTTGAAGACATACTTCGCCGTAAGCCGCATCAGCTGCATCCTGAGACAGAGCGCGCCTTGTCTGCACTTTCTCAGACCTTAAACACGCCTTATCAGATTTACAACATGACTAAGCTTGCAGACATGAAGTTTGATTCCTTCCATGCTAATAACAAGGATTATCCGCTTGGCTATTCCCTGTTTGAAGATGACTATGAATATGAATCTGACACACAAATCCGCCGCAGTGCTTTTGATGCATTCAGCAAGAAACTGGCTCAGTATGAGAACACAACTGCTGCCGCTTATAATTCACAGGTTCAGACTGAAAAGACAATGGCTACACTGCGCGGTTTTGAAAGCGTATTTGACAGTCTTTTGTTTGACCAGAAGGTAAGCCGTGAGCTTTATGACCGTCAGATCGATCTGATTACAACAAAGCTCTCTGTTCATATGCGCAAGTATGCACGTCTGTTAAAGAAAATTCACAAGCTGGATCGTATGACCTTTGCTGATTTAAAAATTTCCGTTGATCCTGAATATGATCCAAAGGTAACTATTGAGGGTTCTAAGGAATATATCGAAAAAGGTCTTTCCATCCTTGGACCTGAGTATGTAGATATGGTGCGTGAAGCTTATCGTGACCGCTGGGTTGATTTTGCAAAAAATCAAGGCAAGTCAACTGGTGGTTTCTGCGCAAGCCCCTACGGAACTAATTCCTTTATTTTGTTAAGCTGGAACGACCGTATGGCCGATGTATTTACACTGGCTCACGAGCTTGGTCATGCTGGACATTTCCGTGCCTGCAACAGCGCACAGTCCATCTTTGACACTGATGTATCTTCATACTTTGTTGAGGCCCCGTCCACTATGAACGAGCTTTTAATGGCGCATTATCTGCTGCAGTCAAATGATGACAAGCGTTTCCGCCGCTGGGTACTCTCCTGCCAGATCAGCAACACCTACTATCACAACTTTGTTACACATCTGATGGAGGCTGCTTATCAACGCGAGGTATACCGTATTATTGACAACGGCGGCAGCGTTCAGGCTGATACATTAAGCAGCATCATGAAAAAAACTCTTCAGGATTTCTGGGGCGATGATGTAGAAATCTGTGATGGAGCCGAGCTTACATGGATGCGCCAGCCACACTACTATATGGGTCTTTACTCCTACACATACAGTGCTGGACTGACTGTTGCCACACAGGTCTGCAAGCGAATTGAAAAGGAAGGTCAAACTGCTGTGGATGACTGGAAGAAAGTACTTGCAGCTGGAAGCACCTTGACCCCTGTTGAGCTTGCCGCACTTGCAAAGGTAGATATCACAACAGATGCACCTCTTCTTGATACTATTGAGACAATTGGCGACATGATTGATGAAATCTGCCGTTTGACTGATGAGCTAGAGGAAGAAGACAAATAAATAAAATGGACTGGCTAACAGATAAATAATCTGCAGCCAGTCCGTTTTTTAATTATAATTATTTTGATTAGCGCACTAGTTTTCCGCGCTTAATCATGTGAACAATATTAAGCTCTTCATCAAGAATAAGCAAATTTGCATACTTTCCTGCTTCTACATCGCCGTAATCATCTAATACACCGATGCTTCTTGCCGGATTGTGAGTAGCAGCTTTTACTGCACTCGCAAATGGAATTTTCATTGTCTTAACTGCGCAACGAAGACAATTCATCAAATTAGTAACGCTTCCTGCGATTGTAGCTGAATCAGATGCAAGTGTGGCAAGATTTCCCTTTACCTCTACCTGCTGACCACCTAAATCGTAGCAGCCATCCTCAAGACCGCAGGCTCTCATAGTATCACTGATTAAAATAACATGCTCATCTGTAAACAGTTTAAACGCAAGACGTACTACTGACGGATGAATATGAACATTATCGCAGATCAGCTCTACGTCAGCTTCAGCATCTGCTGCTGCTGAAAGCGGACCTGGCTTACGATGATGAATGCCTGGCATTGCATTAAAACCATGTGTCAGATGATTGGCACCATGCTCAAATGCCTGCATTGCTGTATCGTAGTCAGTACAAGTGTGTGCAATAGATACGGATGCCACATGATCTTTGATTTTTTCTACAAAGTCAATTGCATTCTCTGTCTCTGGTGCAACATCACAGATTCGAATACGTCCCTTTGCACGCTCCTGCAGACGAAGAAGCATATCTGCATCTGGCTTTTGTACATAGTCAGAGTTCTGTGCACCAACACGGTTAGGATTGATAAATGGTCCTTCTAAATGAAGACCAACAAAATCTGCGCCCACAGGACTTTCATAATCTGCTGCAATGTCCATAATCTCAGAAAGCTTATCCTCTGGATATGTCATCGTCGCAGGACAGATCGCAAGAACACCTTCACTGCCCTCGTATTCCGCTATTTTATCAAAAGCTTCCTTTGAGGCATCACAGGTATCATATCCCACACAGCCATGGAAATGAACATCGAGAAGGCCTGGAATCACATACATACCTTTTGCATCAATGATGGTTTCATCTGAGCTTGACGACGTTTCTTTAGGCGTAACAGACGCAATGCGCTCGCCGTCTACTGTAACCTCTCCATCAAAAATCTGACCATTGCTGCAGATCTTTGCATTTAAAATTTTCATACTGTTTGCCTTTCTTTTGCTTACAGCTTGCAAAGAGACAATGCTGCCTCATCTGCAACGATTGTAACGTCCGGATGAATCTGAAGAATAGATGCCGGAACATATGGTGTAATTGGTCCAAATAATGTGTTCTTAACTGCTTCTGCCTTATCCTCACCACTTGCTACAAGAAGGATCTTCTTTGCCTGAAGAATAGTTCCGATACCCATTGTGTATGCCTGACGCGGTACATCTGCCTCTGACGCGAAGAAACGCTTGTTGGCATCGATTGTACTCTGTGTCAGATCTACGCAATGTGTTACCTGTGCAAAGCTGTCAGATGGCTCATTAAATCCGATATGTCCATTACGTCCAAGTCCAAGAAGCTGCATATCGATTCCACCAAGAGAACGAATCTGATTTTCATAACGACGGCACTCAAACTCGCTGTCCTCACAAGTTCCATCCGGAATAAAGGAGTGATCCGGGCGAATATTCACACGATCAAATAAATGAGTATGCATAAAGTAATAGTAGCTCTGGTCGTTCTCTTTTGTCAGTCCGCGATACTCATCAAGATTAACAGTTGTTACCTCGGAAAAATCGATATCATTCTTATGATACCACTCTACCAGCTGATCATAAATTCCGATTGGTGTTGAACCAGTTGCCAGACCTAATACACAGTCTGGCTTGATAATTACCTGGGCAGAAATCAGATTTGCAGCCTTGCGGCTCATTTCCTTATAGTCCTTGGTACAATAAATTCTCATTGAAACTTCCTCCGTTTTCCCAAAAATAATATTTGTATTTTTATTATATCATCAATACAAAGATAAGTAAACTGATATTATTAAAAAAACGGCTCCTGCTTTCGCAGAAACCGCTTATCAATAATGTACGCGAGAAGATTCGAACTCCCGGCCTTCTGATCCGTAGTCAGACGCTCTATCCAGCTGAGCTACGCGTACATATGGGGCCTATAGGGCTCGAACCTATGACCCTCTGCTTGTAAGGCAGATGCTC
>OICV01000275.1_pt1 | contig 25200 bp, 25 predicted proteins | sample 1581361 | NCBI WGS metagenome assembly OICV01 (sample SAMEA3882551, study PRJEB24775) | human gut metagenome | biome: human-associated habitat; feature: intestine environment; material: feces | place: Netherlands | collected 2009/2010 | reverse complement strand
ATCAATCGCATCCTTTATTTCACGACTTTTTGCCTCTGCTTTCCGTATTTTCCTTTCTTCGGATTCCTTAGCTTCCCTCTCACGTTCTTCAGCTTTCCAAGCTTCTAATTCATCAGGAGACAATACGTTCTCTCGTATCTTATTTAATTTATAGGAACTAATGGTATTTTTATAGGTTTCTGCAAGTTCATTAAAAATTGATCTAATTAGCTCTTTGTCGTATAATTCCACAATCTTTCGATTTTCTAGCATTTGAACAAGTACCGCAACATACTTATCATGCCCTATATCAAAAGCTAAATCTAAAACAGTTGATTGCAATCTTTTGTTATTTTCTATTGAAAGAAAATCTTTGTATACGTCTAAATCATATGACCAATAACTCGTGCGAAGCAAATCTAATGACTGCACTTCCTTATGCTCTAAGAAATACATAACAGCCTCTTCCGTTTTTAAACCTGTTAAATAATCATGAAGATTATCCGAAGAGATATCATTAAGATCAATTACATGCAAATGTACTAAGTTTGCAAATGTGTCATCCGGAAGTTTCCTATTGAATGTGTTCATGTATTCATGAAAATCAACACGGTCCAACATTCCCTCTAATGCCAATGTATGAGGTAATCCAGCTACATCAGAATCAAGGAACATCAATTTCTCATCGTATGTCAATCTCTGAAATTTCCATGTATCACTAGATAAAAATGGATGCACTGGAATACACTTTACAGACATTTTATCTGCTCTGCATAAACCATACAAGTAATTCCAATTTTCATTATTCGTGACAGTTATTGCATCAAAATGACTCGTCCATAAAACATTATCAGTTTCCAATCCATGAAAACTAATACATTCTTCAATTACAATTTTCTGCTGCTCTGTAAATGCATCTGGACTATCAGCCAATGCCTGTAAAACATTGTATTCCAGCTTTTTCAGAGATGCAGTTCCTGTGTGACGTCTAAGCCATACATAATTAAGATATGCAATTTCAAAATCTGTGAATCGAAATGATAACAATCTAAGATATTGTCGAGAATTTCTGGTGATTACTTTCACCTGTAAAACATGAAGAAGATCAGCTACCTGCTTAAGTAGACCATCAACATGATTCTTCACCTTATCAACAAAATAGGCTAAGACTTCCTGATCTTCTGTAACATTTATTAAATGACTCGTCAATAATGCAGGAATCAGTGTTGTCTCATATAATCTCAATTCCTCATCATAGTTGTCCTCATTTAATAACTCTAAACCAGCTATGACATTATATGGCACAAAATCCATCATCTTTATTGCCCTAGCGCGGTCTTCTGGGAGTCCTGTACGTATTGCATACTCTACTCTGGCTCCCGCATCGTCCTGTTGTAATAAATCTTCTGTGGCACAGGTGGACCACTTTTTAAAAACTTTGTGGTAATCTCTCATAAGAATACCTCCTTTTAATTATTACAGCTAATTACAGCTGCAACAAAAGGATTTTACAAAGCTATCAATTTCTTTTTACTTCTGCTATAACGATATATTGTATCCTTAGACTCAGGCTTATATGTATACAATAACTTGTATAAAGCCTCTCGTAATTGAGCTATTGTGTACTTATTAGGGTTTAACCCGTACCGCCAAATAGCTCCGATAGTATCTACCAAAAATGTGTCATCCTTGATAGGAACAAATAACAAATCTGAGTTCTTTTTAGCTGCTATGAGTTCCAGAACTTCGGTTAGCTCTAATACACCACTTACATCATGATTCTTTAACGTAATCACTCCCACACCAGCAAGAACCTTATAAAGTTCACTGTTAATCAATACTTCAGCGATAGTGTCGCTAGTCTTGACTGCAGTTCTTACATTCTCTTTCTCTAAGGAAGTAAGCATATCTTCTGATACAGCACTTAACATATCCGAAATAGTTACGCTACTAAGCATATCCTTTCTTGTGCGCTCATCTAATTCCGCTGCTGTCACACCGAGTTCAGTGAGAAGTTCAGAAGAAATAAACTTCATCAACTTAGTGCTCCAGTACCCAACGTAAACTTTCTTTCCAGAAAAATTCTTACTTACATAACTGATAGCTCCGAGAATAGGCTCTGTGCTAATACGATAATAAATATCATCCAAAACATCCAGCTTAGCTGTTGCTTCAAATTTTACATAATCATCTACAATCTCATTCACAGCTTCTGATACTTTACTGTAAATTGTTAAATCATAATCTCCCGTGATTATTGATCCCTGTATCCACAATGTATTATCAACTAAGCTGATTACAGCTTTGCAGTGATTCTTTTCCAGCGCCTTCTCTATGCGACTTATTAATGTTTTAGTACTAATCATTTTCTCTCCTTTAGGGCATTCTGCAAACACACTTCGTGCTCACTATTAGCAGCATTCACATTGATCGAACCATGCTCAACTCTACTAGCCACTTTAGGATGCCCATTAACAATATCAACAATCGTTGTTGTGAAATTAACTGAATTATCAGGTTTCACAGTATTCACTTCCAACAAGCTACCGCAAGTGGATATCTTGCTCTGTATTTTTACCATATCTACTCATAATCCCTTCTAATAATGCTTCTACTGTAGTTGTCTTGATTACTCCCAGCTTATTATCTTTGATCCGAATTTCATCTGTGAGCTCTGTGAAATCATCTAAAATTTCCTCATGCTCTTCCATAAACAGATCAATAATCTGTAACTGTACAGATGGTACTAAGGTGCTGCTTCGGTGGATAAGACAGTCCGGCAGATTCCAATCATTTAACAAATCAGAGATCAAAATTGTGAATTCTCCACCAGCATATACCACCTTAATCTGCTCATCAACAGATTTAGTACTGCCAAAAATATTATACCCTGCAGGCAACTTAGCTTTTACTGCTTCATATAACTCCTTAGAGTGCTCATTTTGTAAAGTAGTAAGCATTTTATCTGCTCGGGTTTCATTACAACGAGGGCAGGAAAATCCCGCCCTCGCAATATCAGTAACCGTACTTGTAAACTCATTACCGCATTTTCTGTGTAATACCGAAACCATGGTATCTGTCACATCCAAAACCTTGTATGAGTGTCCTGCTGCCAATTCAAGCAAACTATTCAGATTTTTGATCATTATCAATAACCCCCTTATCTGTAGGCTCTAACTCGTCTGCTAAAAGGACAAAATAACGAGAGCCTAATGGACCGTATATCCAAACAATCTTTGTGTCTGAAGTCAGTGAATCAGGTAACTGCCTTACTTTTTTTGCCCTGTACAAAGTAACCTTATGAAACTTTAGCAACACTGGAAGTGGATTAAAGTACCCAGCTGCTTTGAACAAATTTACAAAAAATCCAAAAATGGATATTACGGCAAGCACTATCATAAGAATAAAGAAACCAAACAGAATGTATACTATTACATCTGAAACATCTGGTCCGATTTCTGCTATTTTAAGAATCGTTGAGATAAACAAACCACTGATTAAAAATAACACCAGCCACTGTTCCGCAAACTTCTTATGAAGTACCTGCATACGATTACTTAATTTCTGCATAAGCCCTCCTTCTATCTCTTATAACGAGCTAAGAGATCCTTTGCACTTGGCGCTTTTGTTGTTACTTTTTCTACGACACCATTGTCATGTTTTACTTCTTTTACAATTGTGCGCTTCTTTTTCTTAGGAGTAGTGATTAAACCAATCTCCTTAGTAAGCTTGTTATCATAGGAGTTGTCTAATGCCTGCTGCATCTTCTCACTCTTATCCTGTACACGCTTAGCAATCTTATCCAAACGCTCAGTTGGTGCTTTTAAACCTGACATAAGCATAATATTTCTTGTCTCATTGTACGTAGCAAATACATCCAATGATTCACCAAACTCTGTGAAAATTGCATTCCGGTCAATCTCCTGAGTCGTACTGAACACGTAATACAGTACTGTTCCTGACGTGTCAACTGGCGCAAAAATAGAATCTTTAATAGAAGCAATCAGCTGAGGAGCTGTACTGCAATTACGATTCTTTACTGTGAATGCTGCCATTCCCGATGTCTCGAAAATAACTTTCTTGATCTCCGCCTTATCGACATTACCTTTAGTGCTCTTGTGTCTCTCAGGGATATTCAGGATCTCGTCTAATCCCTTGACAAATTCATCATTGATTGTGAACTTATTATCCCGAGTGTTGTTATCAAGGAAGAAGATAGCACCCAAACCATCTACATCGTACAACTCTTTACAGCAGTTATAGCTATTAATTGCCGGCTGTAATGGTTCCTTATCTGTTGGAAGAATTGTCACTGCCGCAAACCGCTTTTCCGGATCATATTCATCTGCACCAAATTCTTCTACAAGAACGCCCAAAAGGTACGGTGATAAACCGGAGCCAGTACCACCGCCACTGGCAAACACAACGAAGATAAGTCTCTCAGGTAATTTAGTTCGTACTAAATCAACCAAAGTGTCAATATCATTTGCAAGCAAAGCCTTAGCTTTATCACGATCTTTAGCACAACCCTCTCCGCCTTCTACATGATACTTATGGCTTGAGTCTTTTAATAAATTCAAATCCTCAGACGATGTATTAACGTATAACACATTGTATCCAAGGCGTTCAAACTGAACGCCGATATTACTTGCTGCCTGTCCTACACACAAAAATCCATATTCTTCTTTCATAACTACTTCCCTTTCTTCTTATCGCTGTCTGGTGTTTCACCAACCATAATCTTACAAAAAGCTGAACCCTGCGGTGTAATATAATACGTGTATGTTCTACCTATTTTTACACCCAGGTCAATAAGCTTATAAATAAGCATATCATCTAAAGCTTTTCTTACTGTTCCTGTTGTGACAGATCCGACAGTTGGATCATTAGCAAAAGCTCTACAGATATCATCCACAGATACTGATTTCAAAATTGCGTTATATTCAGAATCATTCAGATAATTAAGAATCTGAGCCTGAACAAATGATGGTACAAACTGCATTACACAACCTCCCTAAATAAAATATAAATAAAAAGAACAGTTGTGAGCACATATAGCAATCTCCTAACTATCCTTTCATAATCTGTTCCAGCTCCAAACAAAGCTGTGTCCGGAACTACCCTAATATTCACTTTTCCAATTGTTATTCCGTCTCTTGTCATGATATCTAACAAGAAATGACTTACTAAGCCTGCCGTTATTCCTAGAACAGCTAAAGCAAGAATGGTAATTTCTGTCCCATTTAGATTTTTGCCAATCATATTAAAAGCCAGAGCTAAATAAATTGCTAACGAAATAAAAGCAGGTGCCACGTGTGATTTAACACTGCGGTGACCTGCTTTTACTATCTTGAAAAATCTTTGTATTAACAAATTAATTGGACTGCTCTGTGCTACAGAGTCATGCGCTTGATCCAAATCTGGTACAGTGCTTGCCCATACGGAATACGGAAGTATGATGCCAAGCTGTATTAGCGGTTCAACATCAGGAATAAGTAATCCACCTTTATCCATCAGTATGTAACCACCTAAAGCTAGAGACATACTTCCTAAAACATGTGTCTTTGCTGTCATTAGTCCTCCATTCTGTATCACTCATTCACATAATAATTTTTCACTGTTGTCTTTTGTACCGGAATAGGTATTTCTTTTCTTTTAGGCAATGGATTCATAGACACATTACCTTTTAGATTGCACCCACACGACATACAGTATCCTTGTGTACTATGTAAGAAAGCACCACATATCTTGCAATACACATTATCACCTACTTATCATTTTCTAAGCAGGTTTTTATGAAAAACAACTTTTTTTCACGTGGTAAACTTTCATAGACATTAAGTTGCTTATGATACTCCTTAATATCTGAGAAATGATGTATAAGAATATGCTTCCCGATACTAACAAGCATATCATCATCCTGCTTTTCTAATAACTTAAAATCTTTGTTATCGATTATTTTATCCATGACTTTTACATTCTTCATCATCTTCGAAAAATTCATAAAATCCTCCAAAAAAATAAGGAGTACCAAAACTCCTTATCTATAACAAACCAGTATATCAATATCCGTGTCTCCAAAAACTTTTTCTAAAAGTTCTCGTACTCGATCCCATTCGAGCCTATCCAAACCACATCCGATTAATGGCATTGCCAAGTATTTTATTTTTAATGTTACTACTTGCTTCTTCATATCTTCCAAAGCTTCTCGCAGTGCTTTGTATGTTGGTTTCTGCCAGCACTTGTCTTTCGTTACTAAGTTGAAAACACTTCCAATCTTCAGGCACTTACCACCAGTGAAATGATAACTCCCGTATTTTTCAAACAACTCGTATCGCATATTAAACCGCGTATCAAACTGTTTTGCAATTCCTGCGCCTAAAGCAAAGTCTGCTGAGACGCAATGTACTAAACTGTACTGTGGATCTACACTAAATAGATCCTTTTCTACTTCTGTTAATCTCATAATTAACCTCCATCATAAATAAAATAGATAGCTTTTGCACTATCTATTTCATCATAGTATCTACATATTTTTAAGAATAAGGCTTGCTTGCGATCGCACAAGAGCACTAAGAGCTTCTAAACGCTCTTGCTTAAATGAATAAGGCTCCGTCATCCTAAATTCAAAATATTTTGCCACAGCTTTAACTTTTTCTGTAAGATCTGGACGATTTCGTAGTATAAAATCACCTAATTCTATAAATGAGTCTCCAAACTTGGACGAACAAGTTGCAGCATATGAACTCAGATCTCCGTCTAAAGAATCCACCCAATAAGGAGCTAGCGCCAAATTACTATCGAATATTGGTGCAAACCCAATTGGATTGAAATTATTATTATCAACCAAATACCCAAAATTTCCAGTGTGTCTGTCTACATTTAAAGATAAGCAATCAAATAATAGCATCATAGAAAGATCATCACAAAAATCCGCCTTTTGTAAAAGTTCCTGATAGGAGTTACCCTCAGAATAGTAACGCATAGGGACATAACCAACTTGTTCATTTGTAAAGCTAGCACAAACAGAAGCAATTCGTATATTATCCTCTACGGTTGGAGAAACTATTTCTTTCATATAACTGCTATTGTGGAATTTATAGCCAAATTTTGTATAATCAATTTCACATAGACTATAAGGTACATATTTTTTATAATCTAGAGCTTCTAAGATCTGGCAACTAAGTACTTCGCTAAAAGGCTCCAATCCAGCATTATATACACCGCTACCGCCACACTTAATAAGCTTGTCAACACCATTCTGCTTTACCCAGCATTTAGGGAAATTACCATCGGTAGAGTATTCAGGTCTTCCTACATGTAAATTATTCTTAGCTTTGTCGGAGCAAAACCAAGCCAAGTCAAAAACACGTTCTTTATTGTACGGGTTTATTACATCCCAAGTCATATTATCATCAGCACGTTTTATCCATAAGGTATCATTCATAGAAATACCGTAATTAGCTAATGCTAGATCAAACCTCTCTCTCAAACCAATTTCGCTAAGTATCTTCTCTATGGAATCTCTATTAGCGATGATAGTTCTTGAACTGAGAAACGAATTAATATCTCTAAAGCTTGGTGGAATACTTCGAATTGATGCTTCATCAATATTAAATATATACCCACTCCCTGCACTTATTTTATAAAAAACAAGTAACAGATCATTCTTATTCATTAAAAAATATGTTTCTTTCTTACTTGGAAAAAGTGTTAATGGCTCCATAGGATCATCCTCTCCCTTTCTAATGCTGTCTAGAGTTTATCATAAAAACTTATAAAAAGATAGAGTGGCTTTTACGCCACCCTACCCTTAGATTACTTTCTTCTAAGCTTGAAACAGATTACTGTAACCAGTCCTGCAAAAATAACTGCCAAACCGACTACAATAAAGATTCCCTTAGAACCAAGCTTGGTGATAGTGCTATTGGTAATCTCCAACAAAGGAACATCTCCATTAGCAATAATCTCAGTATCGAAAGTAGCCTTAGACAGAACAAAGCCCGTCGGAGCTTTTGTCTCTCTCAAACTGTACTTACCATAAGGTAGAACCTTAGTCATTGCTGTACCATCAGCACCGGTTACTAGATGATCTACAATTTTACCATCAGCATTGAATACATCAAACTCTGCACCTGCCAATGGAGCACGACCATCTTTGTTTACCTTCAGAACCTTAATATTACCTCTAGCCAATACATTCTTAATTGGCAATGTTTCATTCACATTGAATGTTGAAATCTTTGAATTAGCAAGAATCAATGTGAAAGGATGCAAATCTTCGTCCATAACGTACTGAGGACCAGCTGTCTTAAGCTCTTTGTAATAGTATTCTCCACGAACTAACTTAGAGTCGCACGAAGCAACACCATTACTATCTGTTACTGCATAACCAACGCAAGTGTCAGCTGCTGCAATTTCCTTACCACTGTAATCCTTAATAGCATCTTTCGCATAAATACCAAAGAGTACACCCTTTAATGGTTTCTCTACATATTCGTATTCACCCTTGCTATTAAGTACAGCTTCTTCACCAACTTTGTTGATATTGACCTGTGTGTTACAACTCTCATTGTTAACAGTCACAGAAGCTGTTAGATTAGTCTCTGTCATACCCTGTAACCAAGTAAACTTCACATTGTAAACAACATGCTTATCAATCCAACCATCAGGTACGCGCTCTTTAATCTTGTAAGAACCAAAAGCTAAATCGGTACTTACGCCTGTACCATTCTCATTTGTTACAATTGTGTCAACAAGATTGTCATTTTCATCGTACACATCAAACGAGATCTGACTCATAGGAGCATCTTCCCACTTAAACTTTGTGTACTTTCCGTATTCACACTCAACAATCTCAGTCTTTGTCAGCATTTCGCCATGTTTGAAAATCTGTACATAGCACTTAATAGGCTCGTCATACATTACAACAGCCTCTGCTGCTTTCTGGTCTGAAATACTAAAGTCAATACTTGCTGCAGTTGTGTAACCCTCTGGTGTCTTTTCCTCAATAAGTCTATAATCGCCCGGAGTTAAGTATTTAATTGTATATGGCTTACCGTCAGTCACCCAACGTTTTACCAATTGTAATCCATCAGCATCCGAATTACTTGCATCACTTACTGTTGCATCTGAATTGCTAGCATCACTAGCTGTTGCATCAGTTGCTGTTGCAAATGCTGGGCCTTCACTAATTCTGTAAAGAGCTAATGTAGCCCCCGGAAGCGAAGTACCGCCTAAGTTAACACTCTGCTTATCAAAAGTAACCTCAATTGGATGATTCACCATTACACACTTCTGAATCTCTTCTGTATTAGATACATCAAACTCAATAGTGTTCTCGGTTGTGTAGTATCCTAAAGGTACAGTGTCCTCATGAAGCTTGTATCTTCCCGGAGTCAAATATTTAACAACATGACTTGTTTTAGTACTTGTCCAAGTCTCAATAACAGTGTCTTCATCCTCGTCTACTCTGTAAAGAGTAAGCACAGCTCCCGGTAATTCTTTCTCAGTTGCTGCATCAATCTTACTGATCTCTACAGTAATAGGTTTGTCGTACAATGCAACTTTGCCATTCTTTGTATCTGCCTCGTACTCTGGCACGTTAGCAATAGTTACACCATCATCGTCGTATGTGAAGCTAAAGTAAACGGTTTCGTCACCGCTAATTGTCATCTTGCCATTTGGAGCAATTGTTTCATCGTTACCAACGTAAACAACTCTATCCGGACAAGTAGCATATCCCTCCTGTGTTGGTGTCTTCGTCTCACGAATTACATACCAACCAGATGGAACTTTATCGAATCTCTTAATACCTGCTGAAGTAACCCAGACAGCTTCTACATCTTTACCAGATTCATCTCTCGCTACAAGAACAACTGGTTTGCCATCTTCACCGATCGCAATATGACCAGCTTTATCCATAGCTTTGTAGATTGTAAGCTCTGCATTAGGAACCCAGTCTCCAGTTTCCCAATCAGCTTTCGCAATCTCTAATGAGAATGGTGCATCATAGAAGTTAACTTCCCAGAAATCATATTCTGTGTCACCAACTTTGTTCGAATAAGTTTCTGCTTTTACCCACTGATTGCGTGCCCACAGATAAATGCCATCCTGTCGAACACTAAAGGTGATATTGTCATCCTTATCGTATCCAGTTGGCGCTTCTTCCTCTACGATTGTGTACTCACCGTATTTAAATGCTTCAAATAACAACAAGAATCCTTCATCATTTGTCTCAAAGATAGAAACATCTGTGTAGCCATTCTCTGTCTGTCTCTGCTGAGTAACCTGCTTACCATAAGTCTTCGGATCTTTACTGTATTCAGAACTATCTGCCCCTGAAATATCCCAAATGCTAAACTTGGCTTTATTCTGAAGAACAAATTCGTTTGTACTCTTGTCCTTCTTATTGATCTTCAGGTATTTCTCGATCTGCATATCAGTCGGAGATACACTTGTTGTAGCATAAATCTTCGGATCTCCATTTGCGTCCAGCACAAAATTACCTGCTGAATCTTTTCTGTATCTTGGTAATGTGACTACCATAGGATCAACTGTTTCGTAACCCTCTGGAGTCTTTGTCTCTACGATTACGTATGTTCCCGGCATAAGATCAATTGAAGTAACTTCTCCATCGTCATTATCGCCAGAACCAGTAACCAAGACTCTTTCACCATCATCAGTAACTACTTCACCTGTTTCGTTACTAAAGTCATAACTCTTAAAGTTGTATGAAACACTACCATCTGCATTTGTAACCTTACAAGCAGAAATATCGCCCTTAAGACTACTGATTAAGTAAACGCTAAATCCTGCGCCATTCAATGGCTCAATCTTAGTAGTGTTACCACCCTTTACTGGCACGTATTTCTTAACATGAATCGGCTGCATGATTGGCTGATTCGTTACATCTAAATGCTTTGAAAGCGCAGTGTAATTCACATCACTCTTCTCAGCATCTGTTCGGTTATCACGTAAATCTACCGGATGTTCTGCTTTATCTCTGTAGAAATCCTTTGGTGCACATAACTCAACTACATAATAATCATCTGCATTTTTTGCCGGGAAAAGACCATTAAAGCTTATCTTTCCATCTTTACCTGTTACTGTACTTATACGAATTGCCTTTGCTGTACCTGCCTTAGCAATTACCTGTTTACCAGTTGTTGGATCAATAACCGGTGTACCGTCACTATGTGTAAGAGGTGTATCAACACTGTAATTCTCTGCCTTTACCTTGGTCTCACCAGTTGATTCGTCCACAATATCCCGCTTCACATATAATCCGAATACTGCGCCTTCTAAGGTAACATCCCCTGTACTGCCCTGCTGTGGTGTAGGATTTCCATTCTTTTTCTGTACAGTAAGATTGACCGGAATATAGGTATCCGTAAATTTTGGTGCATTGGTGTCGGATACTGTGGTTCCGTCGTCGTATCGCTTCTCTGTACCGCCTTCCATTCCGTATAACCAAGCTTCTCCACCTGAACCTTCCTGTCTTACCTGAAATACCCAATGAGTCGAACTCTTTGTGTAGTTCTCTGGAGCTTTTTTCTCATACATTATTACTGTTCCTAAAGGTATTGTTCTACCACCTAAAGGGTTTGTGTAGAACGGGCTTGATATGTAACCTGATGCTGTCGGTGATAAATCAAAACTAACCTTACCATTTGCATCTGTCTCAAAATACCATTTACTTACAGAACCTGTATGCTTTGTCTGCACTTCTGATTCACTGTATGTCTGAATTCCCGGATAGTATTCGATACAATAAACAGCACCCTTAATAGCAACATTCTTATCATTCTCTTTCTTCAAAATTACAGAGATAGGGTCATCTACCGGCTGATCTGTAGTGTTAATTACTAAAGGATTATCTACCGTATTGTCTGCCGTAAGAGTGATTGGGATTTCATTCTTATTTAACAAGTATCCTTTTCCAACCTTTGTCTCTTTCACTTTGTAGCTTCCAATCGACATCTCCAACATGTTGGTTGTGCCATCGCTCTTACACGTAAGGATAGCCGGAGTACCTGCAATTGTTGTTGCCGGTGTTCCATCCTGATTGTAAACCGTGTACTGCGTACCTGCCAAATCGTATAAAGGATTGTTGTTTGAGCAGTTCGGGTTTGAAGATGTTTTCTTTAATGCCACATGGGAAGTTCCCTCCCACTCAAGCTGAAAACTAAATGGGCTAAAGCTCAGATCACCCGTTACAACATTCTGATATCCTCCCGGTGAAAGCCAACATGTAAGGTACATAATATATTTTGTATTATTACCGAAATCAAACGTCACAGTTTTATTTCCAACTATGGGATTTGCATATACACGGAACTTACTTCCACCACGAAGACTCACTGTAGAACCTGCATTATAATCTGTATACTGTGTTAATTCAGCATTTGTATAAACACGGAACTTATAATTTGCCGGAATTGCATAATTCCAAACCAAATCAGAGGAAGCATCTACTGTCAATACATCGGACATGAGTAACCCATCTTCTGATTTGTCAGCTTTTGTTCTACCTGTTACTCCACAGCGTTTCCCTTTACTCACACCATTTACACCATCTACCAAAAATGGTAAATCCTTATAGGAAATAGCATTCAATGCATCAATATAAGCCCTTGGACTATTTCCATAATAACCGGTTCCGTATCCATAAATAGTCGATGCTTTACTAGTTTCTTCGCTAGCACCAGAAAAATAACTACATGCTAATGCAACAACAGCATTATCATTTTTTGTATGTTCATTATCGCCACCATCAGATGTAAACCCATTCCATACAACACCAGGCATTGGTGACCAATGCTTCGCATAAGCTAAAGCCTTTGCTATATTCGTATAGCTATCCTGTGATGTAAACTGACTGTGCCCATCTACAGCAGACAGCACTGTACCATAATTATCAGTACTAACACCATGCTGGTAACAAAAACCATGTGTAGCATATGCCTTATCACTAGCATTTATAGCAATACAATATAATGTTGCCTGGACATAGCTAGAACTGGTTTTATAGAATCGTCCGTAGTAAAAATCATGTATATGAGGGAATTGCGTTTCCTGATGTGGTTGTGGTGCATATAACAGTTGTACCTCTTTCCAAGACAAAATAGGATCACTGATATTCACCAACTGTCCCTCTTTCTCATCTGTTACAGCATCCGTCACAGTGGCATCACCCGGCGGTGCTGCACCAGCCTCTGTTGTGACTTCACCTAATTCCTCTGCCCAAGGAACTAATACTTTTGACAGAAATGAGATTGGTAACAGACAAATCATCAGAATACCAATCAAGATCAGTAAGCGTTTTTTCTTTTTTGATTTCAAAGTTTTTTCCTCCCTTTCATCATTGTTTTTCCTTTACTGAACCTTATTCACTTAACTAGAAAAAGGGATGGCAAAAGCCATCCCGAGTTACTTAAGTGAATGAAAAAACCTAGGAGATTTTACTCTCCTAGGTTCTAGTTGATTATTTAATTAAAACAGTTTCATACTGTCAGGGACAATCTCCTGTACTGTTTGTTGTATTATTTAACTCTTTACTTGAGGACTCTTTAATTTCTTCATCTTTAGTTGTTAAATTATCAGTAGCAACTTCATCATCTGTTGCTTCAGCATCTACAACTTCGGTGTCTGTTGCTTCAGTAGAAGGATATCTCTTATTAACAAGTTCTCTTGTGTATTCTACTGCTTTCCAGCAATCATCTACATCCTGCTTACCTACAAGAAAAGCATCATCCCCAGGATATCTGGTTGTAAAATAATAACCATCGGCTGGCATAATTTTACTCCAATCACACTCAAAATCAGGAATATTCTTAGTGATAAACCTACGTAAATACTTCAAAGAATGCGAGTGTAATGCTGCTGAAGTATCCATATCCTTACACTCAGAATCTATTACATGTTTCAAATATCTTTCACAAATATTCTGAGAAGCAGAACAGAGTATGTTACCAACACGACCATGTTCATAATCGTATGAGAGAAATTCATAATCATTTTCAGCTAAATCATGATAGTTTAATGATTTTTCCATAGCAAAATAGCCTCCTTTTTTAGATTATTTGTAAACTGGTAACTTGGATTTCTGAGACCAGATTTACTTATCATAAGCTCCACCATTGGCAAATTATAATCATCTGGAGCCACATCACTTCTCATATGTGCAGCTACTCGTGCTGTAGTATCATCAGATACACATACAAATAAATCCACGTCAGAATTGTATTTATGATCTTTTCTGGCATAGCTACCGTATAAATAAATACTCTTCACGTATTCTCGATAATCATTCGTTAAGACATTAATAGCATGTCTTAATGCTAACTCATGACGATTACTGCATTCTTTAATCATAAGGCTCCCCCTTTAGCAACATTTCAACAGATAGTATTGATAATTACTGAAACTCTATTACATTCAATAAACAGTTTTTCTTATTTATACTTATTATAACAACTTCCTTACAAAAAATCTACTATAGTTGTACTTGACTCATTCTACACTTAAATACAAAAAGGGATGGCAAAAAGCCACCCCGAATTACTTAAGTGAATGAAAAAGGCTTGGGGACTTTTAGTCCCCATACCTCAATAACACGCGCAAACTTAGTTAATCTTGCCTACCGAAAATACACACATCGAAATGACGAAAACGTGCATGTATTCCACTTTGTACACAGATAACTTAACACAAAGGATATAACATAAATCCAATTTACAAGGAGTGTGCTAAACTATGAATAGTCTATTGCGCATGTTGAAAAGATTTAGGAGCTATTACACTCCTAAATCCTAATTGACAACATGCAAATTTTTTGTTACCATCCAAAACAAGCACAAAGTGCTTAATTCAACTGAAAGGAGGGTAACGTATGAATACTACATACGTACTTGTCTTAAAAGCTGTTTTTTGCACTTCCCGGAGATGTTCCGAATCATAATTATATGAATAGAATTGGCATAAAGCCCTTCTCCTAAGCAAGCGTCCTAGGCTAAGCTTGCTAATCATAAAACCATCGTCTCTGTTTTAACCGTAGGCGTACTTAAAGACAGGATAAGTTACAATAATCAATGCTTATAGCTCGTCTTATTACAAAATACAACCTAAACATGCATGTACTTTTATGAGGAATGTGCTAGGCTACTGTTATAGCAGTAGCCTTTTTTATTGCATGTGTCAAAAGAACCCAGAAGCTTTTACACTTCTGCGCCCTAAAGACGTCATTGACGTCTTTTATCATAGGTGTTATTCTAAACTTGGTACAAGGAAAACTGAATAGTGATCAAATCTCTTTTTATTGTACCAAGTATAGATTGAAAGGAGTGATTAAATGAGAGATTTACTGAAAGGAGTAATCGGAAGCTTATTGTTTCTTATTATTCCTGTACTAGCAGTTATTTTAACGCTAGTGATAGTAGGAGTTATCTAGACTCCTAGGGATTACCTGAAGTAACTCTCAGTTAATCTCTTTGCGAAAGATCTCTTTTTTAATTACTTTGTGAATACACAAAAGAACCCAAGGGTGTAGACCTTTGGGTTCTTCATTTTTCACTCTTTCATAACACCAAAAGAACCCAGAAGCTTTTACACTTCTGAGTTCTGCTTTATGCTCGATCAACATAGTATTCAGCATCACTGCTCTGCTGAATAGCAGCTTTAATTATTGCAGGTGTCTGCTTACGGATATATGCTAATGCTACATAGGACTGCTTCACAGCAAATAAGCACAACTCTTCTGTCTGCTTACGTATTAAGCACAAAACATGATAATTAGCTTCTAAAGCAACTTTGCAAATTTCCGGATCCTGCACATCCAAATACTTTATAAGATACGGATGTTCCTTTATCACAGCAATTAAGTCCTCTCGGCACAATTCATTAACATTCATGTTTATTCTCCTTTACTATTATTTTTTGATATGCTATTATTCTCCAAAGGAGGTGATTCTATGGGAATGGGATGGCATACACTTGCACACGAAAGCAGTGAGTTAAAATCAAAAAGACCTTGTAAATGCGGTAAGGGTTTCATTTATTCTTACTTTGTAACTACAGAAGAAAGTGAATACCCTCCATTTGAACGTGGTTATGAGAAAGAAACTACTGACTGTCCAAATAACTGCGAACAAATTAAACGAAGTTGATTAGTATTTAACACCAAAAGAACCCAGAAGCTTTTACACTTTTGGGTTCTGAGACACCATTGACATCTCTTAACATAGATGCTATTCTAATCTTGGCACATTTATAATTAAATATATTATAAATCTCTTTCATGGTGCCAACTTTAGACAGAAAGGAGTAATTTTATGCGAGATTTATTCAAAGGATTAGTAGGAAGCTTATTGTTTCTTATTATTCCTGCATTAGCAGTTATAATAACTCTAGTGCTAGTAGGAGTTATTTAAGCTCCCGGGATTACCTGAGTGAAAACTCAGTTAATCTCTTTGATAAATCTTTAACATAGTACTCTTCATTTTATACTATTTCATAGCATCAAAAGAGCCCAGAAGCTTTTACACTTCTGGGTTCTACTTTTTACCTGTTACTTTCTAGCACCACATTCACACTTCCAGTAACCTTCCTCATCATGGTGAACAGTGTGTGTCTTTGCTGGGATAGTTTCTGTGTAAGCATCTTTGGTCTTAACCCATGCTTGCGTGGAGCCATAACCATCACTACCACAAGGATGAGCTCGTAAAGCCTCCATACTAAGAAACACCTCATGACACCCATTACACCGCACAGCTGGTGCCCAGTATCCCTCTTCAGGATAATCAATTCTCTGTTCCGGAGTGTCAACCACCGTCTCATCCCAGGCATCTTTGGTTTTTACCCAAACATTGTAATTGTGCTGATGCTGAGTTGTAGGAGCCTCTGTCGTTGCTGGAGTAGATGGCTTCTGACTTGGTGTTGAGTTACTGTTTCCTGAGTTACCAGATCCACTGTTTCCAGAATTACTACCATTGTTACTTGGCTTTGGTGCTGTACTCTGTCCGCTGCTAGTACTTCCACCATTATTACTATGGTTTGTGCTTGGCTTTGTGGACTCTGTTGTGCTTGGCTTCTTCTCTTCAGTAGTCTCTTCAGCTTTCTTCTTGCCACCACCAATTTCTGTAGTAGCTGGTACTGCTTCCGGCTTTTCGCTTCCACTTACTGCAGCCTCAATCACTGCCTCAGTCGTTGCTTCCTCAGTTGTAACCTCAGCAACCTCAGTTGTCAAACTGCTAATGTCTGCTGCATCGCTAACAGTAGCAACAGTACCTGCCTTTGGTCTCTGCTGATTGTGAGTTAAAGCAATTCCTGTTCCTACAGCTGCACTACACGCAAGTGCACCAATTACAATAGGGACCCAAATCCTATTCTTCTTTTCTTCCTTATTCTTCATAATGAATTCCTCCTTGCTGGATTCTAGCTTGCCAGAATCCGATTTCTCTTTTCTTTTTTGTTAATTATAGATAGCGCAATTTTTTACGAATAAAGGTTTTTAAGAGCGGGTTATTTGTTTCATTTCTCATTATAACTTGCATTAGTTCAAAGTAACTCCATTTATTTCCTGGTGTTTTGAAACAATATAAACTTTTATACTAAGAAAGTATGTACTTTCTGTTCATGCTTTCTCATACAGTAACAGTAAGAGATTCCCTATTTTTTAATTATAACAACTTCTTTTCTAAAAATCTATGGCTATCTGCTATTATGCTCAGTTTTTGAGCATCAAAAAAGCATGGCAGCATTTCTACTACCATGCCCTGTTTTAAAGTACTATCTTAGATGTAAATGAACAAATAATTTTTCCCAATTGCTTAATTGGGAAACCACCTATTTGGAAACCGGCAGGGAACTTACATCCAGAAAACATATCAGCGTAATCACGATTTGCCGTAAAAGTAAAGTCATTCAACGAAAATCCTTTCTGCTAACATTTGAAATATCAAATCTGTTTTTATGTAATTATTCAATAAAACTACTTATATGATAAGCTGTAACACCTTTTTCTTCTGCCTGTTTTAAATATGATAATACATCATCAATAAATACGGTTTCTTCTAATTTGTGAAAATTGTGACTTATAATCCAATCCCATATGCGAGTTTTAGAGCCTTTCATAATTACTCCATATTTAGTTTCAATACAGGTATCATTCGAAGCAAGTTTGTACCCTAAGCTGTTATTATGGTCAAAATATTCAAGAAAATTATCCCAATATTCTTCTGGCACAAACCAAAAATTTCCATTGAACTCAATACCTTTACAGTTTTCCTCAAGCCATACAATCTTATCAAGTAACTCCACAGGTGATATAATAGCACCACATATCCAAATGCCTTCTTTCTTTGCTCTTTTAAGTGTTTGAATGACTGTTTTTAATGGTCTACTATACAGGAAAATATGATTTTCTATCTCTTTCATAGTTTGCCCGTTAGTAGTTCCATCTTTTGCATTTACGTGGTTATTAAATCGGTATTCAGCTATAGTACCATCTATATCTACATAAATATATTTGTTTTTTAATGCTTTTATCATTTTTCTATTCATACTATTTTTCTTTTCTTCAGCTTTTTCTGTAGTATTATTCTCAAACAAATTCATTGATTTCATTTATCTTACCTCCTCTGATAATTTACTGATCCTGCTTTTGATTAATCTTATCAAGATGTCTTGCTTTTAGCCATTTAATGATAGCTGAATCTGTGTGGAATTGTGATTGCTTTGCCCCTGCTGGTAATATACAATTAGAGAACATATCTTTTCTTTTAATAGTAAAGAATTCGGCTTTAAAGCTTTCACCTAAATCAAAATCGCCAAGTATCGTACTATAAGCAAACATACCTTCCGCGGTTACAATTATATGATAAGCAAGCTTAGGATCGTCAGGATATGGCTGTAAATATCCATTTGCTATAGAGAACTTATTTCCAAGAGAAAAACCTTCCGGAAACACGCAAGATGCAAACATACCTCTAAAGCTACCTGTATTCTCTGTGTTAAAATTGTTTCCGAAAGAAAAATCATGTGGAAATTTACAACCATAAAACATAGAATCCATATCTTCCACGTTGATAGTATTAAAATTATCTCCCAAAGTGAATTTTTCCGGGAACTCGCAACCATAAAACATACCTTCCATAGTCTTAACTTTAGAAGTATCAAATTTATGTCCTAACGTAAATCCGGTAGATATCTTACATCCAGCAAACATCCAAGACATATCGATAACATTGCTTGTACTAAACTCATCTCCCAAAGAAAATCCTGTAGGTATTCTACATCTATAAAACATATGTTCCATAACTTCTACGTTAGAGGTATTAAACGCAATTAATTGAAAACCTTCTGGTAACTCACAGTCCCAAAACATATATCTGGTATTGGTACATCCTTTAGGTAAATCAACAGCCCCATTATTACCCACATAATGCAGATATTCAAATTCTACTTTCTCATGTGCTGTGAGCACAGACTCCTTAGGATCATACCAGAACTTTGCTCTTTCGTGTGTTAAGACCTCAAACTCATTAGGATCATACCAGAAGTCTCCGAGTTCACCTTGATAATGAACGAGTCCATCATTACGCTCCTCACTATTTTTTCCAAATAAATTCATTGATTCCATATGCTAAACCTCCTACTTGCAATTATTTAGTAAACTCTCGATAGTTTCACCTTCAGGCAGTTTACAGTGATCAAACATGTTGGCTAAATTTGTTACATGCTCTGTAACAAATTTAGATCCTGTGACAAAGCCAAAAGGCAACTTGCAATAGCAAAACATACTTTCCATATTCAAAACCTTTGAAGTATCAAATTTATCTTCCAGCGTGAATTTTTCTGGTAGATTACACCAAGAAAACATTTCATGCATATCAAGAACGCTACATGTATTAAACTTTTTTCCCAACCAGAAGTTTTTCCCCATTACACAATAATAGAACATTTTTGACATACGCAATACATTAGAAGTATCAAATAAATCTCCCAATGTAAAACTATCTGCCATTTCACAATAGGCAAACATACATGACATAGAAACAACATGTATTGTGTTAAAATTACTTCCGAGAGAGAACCCTTCTGGTAATATACTATGTTCAAACATACTGTCTAAACATACAGCGCTTGTCAATGAAAAATTATCACCCAAGGAAAAATTATCTGGTAGCTCACAATTCTGGAACATCCCAGTCATATTTATGACACGCTTTGTAATAAAATAATCTCCTAGCTGTAAGTCTTGTATCATTTTACAATTAGAAAACATAAAAGACATGTCTACAACATTGTGAGTCTTGAATTTATGACCCAATATAAATCCTGCAGGTAATTTACATCCCGAAAACATACCACTCATATTAATAACATTAGAAGTGTCAAAGCCAGTTCCTAGAGAGAATCCGGCAGGAAACTCACATTTGGAAAACATATGAGACATATCCTTCACCTTAGAAGTACCAAACTTATCCCCTAATGAGAAATTAGACGGTATCTTACAATTACTAAACATAAAAGACATATTTTTTACATTAGAGGTATTAAATCTAGCTCCTAATGAAAAACCTTCATGAATCTTACAGCTACAGAACATATAAGACATATCAACAACTTCTGATGTATCAAAGTCAATCAACTTAAATCCTTCTGGTAGCTCACTTCTAAAAAACATAAATCGCGTACTTACACAACCTTGCGGTAACCGAACCTCTTTTCTTGTTCCTATATAATGCAGACACTCTCTTCCAAAATGCTCAAGCTTAAACTCCCTAGGATCATACCAGAAGTCTCCGAGTTCTCCTTGATAGTGAATTAGATTATCCTTAGGTGCTGCGCTATCATTTTCAAATAAATTCATTGATTCCATATGCTAAGCCTCCTCACAATTATTTAGTAAACTCTCGATAGTTGCCACTATTCAATAAATTTTATGTTTTCAGCATTAAATGTACTTTTAATCCTTTTCCAAGTTAATTCGTTATTAGTCATACAACGGTATCTATTTAATAGATCCTGTTCTGTAAGTTTATAGTTCTTATCAGATATTAATACCTCATAGTGAACACCCGTATCTTCAAAGAAAATATCTGTGCTATAGAATCCGTTGCGGAGATAAAAGTTCTTTCGCCTTTCTGTTAGTTCATCCGTAGGTCTTTCAATAATTAGCATTACTTTATCTTTTGAAGAAACAAGTCTTTGCAGTGCCTTTGAACCTATACTTTGGTTACGATATTCTTTATCTACGGCAAAGTACATAAGATATGTAATATCATTTGGTAATTCTACTGTAAATTGCATGCCTACAGGCTCATCATCCTGCAAAATACAGCTTAAATGCACATTAAATTCCCTATCACATTTTTTAAGAATATCAAAGTCAAATCTTTCTGACTTAGGAAATGACCTCTCATAAATAGACTGTATTTTATTTTTATGAAAATTGTATTGATAATGTTCAAATCTAATCATATTTGCACTCCTTATTCTTAATACTAATTTTCTTGCAATTATTTATTCTCCGTTTTCTATCTTCTTGAATTGCTGTTATTAAAATCATATGGTTCCCATCTTTTGCCTGAATTTTATTTATTCTTTCTTGATACTTTGCTTCTGACTCAAGATAGTAATTATTTTTGTAGTTATAATAAACTGTTAATATCAAGGTTACTAAAATTAAAAGAAATTCAGATATACTTGCAATTATAAGTTCTGTTCTACCTAATACTATTGAATATATCAAGTTCGCAAGGGAACTAACAGTCCATAAAAGCCAACTTATAATAGATAAATCTTCTGATTTCTTTGTTTTTATTAGCTTAACTATTTGCGGAATATAAGATATGTATGTGCATATAGTCACAATCCACATAGTAATTATAAGGATTAGTTCTTCCATCTTAGTAACCTCCTTGACAATTATTTTTATATTAGCTATACTTTGGTCATACCCATTTTGAGAGTATCTCAAATTAAGCCATCTGAGCCCCTTTTAGTGACAGATGGCTTTTTTCTTGCGCTACGAAGCAACAATATTTAAGATAGAAAAGGCAGCGAGTTTTACCTCACTGCCTGATAGACAATTTTATTCACCTATCTATAATAAACCACTTTCCCATTTTTATTAAAGGAGGAGAGAGGGCACAGGACCCCCTCCCAATGAAAAGTTGGTTGCTTACATTGTAAGGGGCGCTTATTGATGCGCCCCCAACAAAAGAGAAAAGAGTGCATGATGATTTCCCATCACACGCACAAGGATGTCAGGACTCTGCCTGACTACATTAATCGGGACTAAATCCCGCCGGTACTGAAGCAATGCTCCAGTTAATCACACGCGCCCAGTAGCTACCCGCGCAGTAACCCAAGGGCACAGCAGACTCGACCTCATAAATCTGCTCACAAGAGACTACCCTTATAGGTATTCTCCGAAAAAGCAGATAAGCTTTTACACCTATCTGCCCTTACTTAGAGGAATTTTGTAATAATGAAATTCTTTCACATTACAAAAGTGATAAGTCGGTACGCATGCTCACAACCGACAATGGCTATCTGTAATACATTTCCGGTGCTCATTGCCAATCTACTGCGTACCTATCATACTTATCACTTGTTCTTAGCAATGGCTGTCTGTGATACATTTCCGGTGCTCATTGCTAATTTGCTGCGTTATGCAACAGAAGCTAAAATCTAGGATGGAAGGATCATCCTAAGAATGGAAAATTAAGACAATCACAAATTCTCTTTGTTATTATCTTATAATTTATTATAAGTATGAATAACTCATAAACAGGTTTTCAAATTGCTAATTTTTAGCCTTTTGGGTGTAAGGCTTTCACTATTATTTCCTCATAGCTCAACCCAGCTCGTCTATATACATTTACGTACGAAGAGCTCTTTCCTAATTTGGTACTCAGATCGCTGTCGCTGCAAAATACATAATCAATGCCTGCCACTGTAACAGCCTTAAAAGACATCGTAACTTTCTCTATGATGTCTTTATAATTAAGACCGCGTTTTAAGTAATAGTATATAGTACTTGGAGCCTTGTCTAGCTTTTGTGCTAATTCTTTTACAGAATCAAATTGCCACAGTTTACCATTTACTGAAATACTATGTTTATACTTAGCCCTGTCTGTTTTACACTGATAATAGTAATAATCTTTTTCGTCATAATCAGAGTATCGTATACCACTAGAAGAACGATAATCAATCCATCGCTCATATATCTTATTTGAAACTTCTGCATATTCTATTTCATATAATCTCTGCGGATACTTATCCTTGTATAATTCGATTATGCGAACAAACTGTTTATCCGGCCAAGTAATGCACTGATTTATGCAACAAGGTTCTCCTATCATCACAAGTTTTCCCTGCTTAAAGTATTCCTTATCTTGCAGTAAGTTGTACCACTTGCTATCAGAGAATATATAGTCTTCTAAACTAAAAGTCTCAGCTCCATTATCACTTAAAATCTGTACGCAGTAATCATCAATAAACTGGATCTTACTAACGTGTACATTAAAATGTTCACAAGGTCTATCACTTCTGAATACTTTAGAAGTACATCTTTGTAAATGCTCATAACTAGGAGGTAGCTTAACACTATTCAAATCCCGACTGTAATAACCACCATCAAGATCAAAAACCATATCTGTTGCATTGACATATTCATCCAAGCTTAACTCTTCTGGCATATATTTCATTAGTAGTTGACATCTACTATCATAACGTTGCATAGGAAATGTAGGCCAGATATTACACAAATCATCCTCGGAATAAACACTCTCCCATAAGTCGTATTCTGTCACGTTAAAGATCACACAACTTATGGGTTTTAGTGGCAAAAAAGTGTTTCTTCCATCAAAGGTAACTAGCATTGGGAAAAGCTCTTCTAATCTTAAGTCATACGTGCCAAGAATCTTATCAACATCTGATGGGGTGATGCGTTTAATACCATGCTCATATTCCCGTAAAACATTACTACTAATATTAAGATCGCACGCCATCTGAAACCGGGAAATGCCTAATTCTTTTGTACGATATAAAAATAATGTATTAAATAAATTATCAAGTTCGGAATACCATCTAAAGTATCCTTCCTTATCAAATTCATCCTCCGTTTCTTTTTCGTTAAATGTAATATTACACTTGCCCATTATCTGCTTTATAATTGCCATAGGAACTTGGCGTTCTCCAGACAAATAACGCCCCATTGCTCTTCTAGAACATTTCATTCTAGCAGCAAACTGCACTATAGACATATTTAAACTATCGAAGAAAATTCTGAGAATTTGATTGTAATCCTTTTCTAATAAAAGTTTCTCTACTTGCTCAGTATCTATCTGCTTATAATACATAAATAAACCACCTTAATTTATTTTATAATAATTATAGAGCTAATGTCTGATAAAATACAAGTGCGCCGGAAAAATAATTTTTTAAGGTGTTTCTCATGAGAATTTAGAAACTTCGTCAAGAGCTTTCAAAACACTAGAGTATGCTCCGCCAGAATAAGCATCCATAGCTTGTATAGTTGCAGAGCGTAGCTCTGCTGATGTTCTTCTTTTGTTTCTTGTACACGGCTTAGAACAGTATTTCTGCTTTCTACACTTTTCGCAAACACCGTTTGTAAGCCATTGTTCATTGTCAGCACTCATGGTAGTATAACCTCCCAACCAATTATTTAAGCTAAAGCTAGCACGCAGTTAGTTATACATGCTGCTTTTCGCAATACATGTCACATAGTTACTTCTGTTATAACTTGCACCCAAAATAATGTCATACTTCTGCTAAGCTTCCTGTATCATCATTTCTCTTATTAGCGTTATTAGAACTGATAGCACTCGAATTATCTCCTCATAAGATAAACCCTTTCCTAGGCGATAATCAACATAGCTTGCGCACTTTCCTAGCTTTTTGCTCAAATCAGCATTACTTTGCCACACATATGTGACATCATTTACTTTGCAACTATTATTTAATCCAAGAGATGAGCGATAACTCCTTTTACAATTTCATTGTTAAATAAAAGAGGAAGACTATTCATCTTCCTCTTTCAAATGTGCTACGTTTTAATTACCTTCGTAATTATCACGTACCTTATCGTATAACTTCTCAAGTGCATTACCCTCTATAACAATCATAAAAGAAGTTATAATTGAAAGTAACTGATCTTTTGAAAGTTTCTCGTAGTTTGACTGTAACAAA
>OICV01000256.1_pt1 | contig 26241 bp, 50 predicted proteins | sample 1581361 | NCBI WGS metagenome assembly OICV01 (sample SAMEA3882551, study PRJEB24775) | human gut metagenome | biome: human-associated habitat; feature: intestine environment; material: feces | place: Netherlands | collected 2009/2010 | reverse complement strand
AATTAGAAAAGAAACAAAATAAGGAAGGTGAAAAAAATGGCAAGAGTAAAAACAGCTAGAACAACAAGAGCAAGACATAAAAAAATATTAAAAAGAGCAAAAGGATATTATGGGGCAAAACATTACAGATTTAGAAATGCTAACCAAGCAGTAATGAAATCTTTAAGATATGCTTATGTTGGAAGAAAAGATAAAAAAAGTAACTTTAGAAAATTATGGATAACAAGAATTAATGCAGCAGCTAGAATGAATGGTTTAACATATAGCAAATTAATAGCTGGTCTAAAAAAAGCTAATGTTACAATAAATAGAAAAATGCTTGCAGAAATCGCTGTAACAGACGAAAAAGCATTTAAAGAAATTGCTGAAATAGCAAAAAAAGCATAGATATAAAAAATGATATAATCAAGCAAGATTATATCATTTTTTGTTTATAAAATACAATTACTGTTTTTTCATTTTTGGTTTTGAAATAAGAGAAGCTAAATAGCCGGAAGAAAACAGCAGCAGCAATACCGCCAGCAGAAGCCTTTACTCCTCCAGTAAATGCTCCAATAATACCATTTTGCTGAACACCTTCAATGGCACCTTTTGCTAAGTTGTATCCAAAACCGGTAAGTGGTACAGTTGCACCAGAACCAGCAAAATCAACTAAATATTTATAAATACCAAGTCCACCTAAAATGCACCCTGTGGTTACAAATGCAACTAAAATTTTAGCTGGAGTTAGTTTAGTTTTATCAATTAAAATTTGACCTATAAAACAAATAATACCGTCCAATAACAAAACATTTTATAAGTGCTGTTGGCTCAAAAACATTTGCCCAGTTTATGTTCATATTAAATCACCTTTCTTCTAAAATATAAAAGCTAAATTTCAATGCTTATTGCATGTGCTATTCCAGGAATTGATTCTCCTTGTTGTGAACTTGTGGAGTTCATTAATGCACCTGTTGCAATTAATAAAACTTTTTTTAGCTTTTTTGCCTTTAATTGTGACTTTATATTCGCCCTCATCACAAAATGATACCGTAAAAGGAAACTGAAACTCTCTATATCCTGTCATGTATTCCCTTGTAACTGATTCAGGTTTCTTTCCAATAACCGCATCTTCAACAACTACTCTGACGTTTTTGTTTTCTATCATACTATTTATTCCTCCTCAAATGTAATTTCACTTGCTTTAAAGTCAACATAATAACCTTCGCCTACGTTGTTACAACCCTTTACTCCACAAATCATTGTATCACTTGGACTTTCACAAGATTTATTGTTTAATATTCCGCGATATTTGTTGTGGCAATGTCTACAAGTTTGTGACCAATATGCCCCAAATTCTTCGGTGCTGGCTGTGTAATCATCAAAAACTACTCTTTCCCCTCTAGGAGAAATATATATCATATCCTTATTGCTTCTAACATAACTCATTGCTCTCTCCCTTATTCATTTATTCGATTCCAAAAATTATTCAAATTCTTACCAGTGGCTTGTTTACAGCATTCTTCCATCTTCTGCAGGAAAAATTTCTTTTCCTCCCTTGTAAGATTCCAGTCGAACATTTCATTATTGTCATCCGAGTCGATTTCATAAGCTGCTGTCACACCATTCTCTGGACTCCAATATGTATAAAAGTTAATCCACTTTTGGTCGTTACCTTGGGAATCAGTTCCGAAATATTTATCAGCATCAAATGGTAACAGATATCTAAAAATGAGACGATCTTCTTCTAAGTCAATCTCCATGTCATAAGTGTCTATTTTTGTCTTGGTAATATCTAATTTTCTTGACTCAGAAGGATTCTCTGCTTCCAGTAAAGATAAAAGATCTTTGAGCACATCCTGTGTCCGATAAACACAATCAATCGTTTTAATGATTATATCTTTCATTGTTTGTCCTCTCTTTCGTACAACAACCAGTCGATTCCCTTACTGTGGGTTTCATCAAACCATTTCCAAATCTCTGTTCTTGTTGTACCTGCCTTGAACTGTCGCCAATCATGAGCCAAAACAAGTTCTCCATTTGAATCCTCATCCATTGGAACGTCCTCGAACTCATCCCAGATGTTCTCTATTTCCTTATCTGGATCAATCACCTTAAAATACCAAAGTTCGTATCCATACTCGTCAACCTTACAATCCTTTGTATACATATGGTCGAGTCCTACATTATATAAAGTTTCTTCAAGAGCATCCGCAGCAATGACTGAATCTGTTACTGCAAGCGTTGGATCATCCAAATTGTCAAAATTATCATCTAATCTCTTGAAGATTTCCATTATCAACTCTCTGTCACTCATCTTCTTCAATCCTTTCAAATTATCGTTTCATTTAGCTGTCTTTTAAAATCAAACAACATGTCCATCACGCTCAAACTCTTTTTGACTTTTGGGCAACATTCGTCATAATACTCTATTGCTTCATCATCTTTTGGTTCCCTTGTCTCGTATACCGTATCTACAAGATCATCGTATGGATCACATCCATCAGAATTATCAATTACGATTTCTTCCGCAGCTTCCTTTGACTCCGCCTCGACTAAATACGTATGCTCGAATATTTCTCTTACTTTCACTAAATATTTCATCTTACCAACCTTTCTAATATGTAATTTGCATTTAACAAAAGGGCTGGACAAACCAGCCCGACGCAATAAGTTATTAACAGCCAGCCTTTGGCTTCCTTGCGACAGAGAAGCAGGGGACGACGGCAAGAGTGTCCGTCGCGCCGCCGCTGGTGCCCGACCATCCGTGCCTGTCCACATTTATGAAATTAGTGGAGGAATCGACACGAGGAGAACGCCCCCAAGGAGTATCTAACCAGTACCAAGCCGCTTTTCCATTAAGATTCTTGCAACGTTCTGCTTCTGCTTTTAAGCCATCAAATTCGATATCATCCGCTCCAGTGTAGCCGCGCTTAACTTCACTTAATACATTCTTGCCCGACAACAGTGTAATTTTGCTTTTGCGAATTGTATTACCGTCAACGGCATGCTCCATTTCATACATCTGATTTACCAATGCTTTTGGCATCTTCTCCAAATAATCATCAAGGTATTTGTTCATATTCAACATTGTTGATTCATCGACCGCATCTACCGCCACGAAGTAGACTTTATCTTTTGAAATATGCTCAACTCTGAAAGCTACATCTTTGCCTTCAACTGGCACAAACAATATATCCTTTAAATGCCAATCCTGGTCTGTGTCAATGTTAAATTTCTCTTCTACAATATGTTGGCGGCAAAACTCTTTACTATTTGGATCAGTATTTACCTCAATCAATTCATCGATATCTCCATTATACGAATGTCCTGCAAAATCTATCAGATTACCACCTTCACACATTTCTACCCACAGCTTCTCAGTTACCTTATCTTTAAATAATCTCATCTAAATTCCTCCTTTGATTCTTCGGTTATTACTTCTCCGTTTTCTTACAAAATCATCATTTTATCAGTCGTCTTCCCTTGCGCACAACGTATAAATTCCTGCGTCAAGTACGACCTCTCCACAATCTTCACATTCTAAGCATACATTCGCTGGGTTATCCCAATCTCCATATGATACAATGTCTACATTATGCCCTCTGTGTTTCTTCAATTTATTCCATAAAATTCTGTTTACATCATCCATAACTTTCTCCTCTCAAATCATCGCTTCATGTAAGTTTCTAAGACAGCCCTTGCCCGATGATAAAATTCGTCAATATTTCCGTAAATCTCATACCAGCTAGGATTAAGAAAATGATCTATTTCCATAATTACCTTTTCGCGAGTGTGAGCATAATTGTCTATGGAGTTGAATTTAGCACCGAAGCTCTTAAGATACTCGCTTGCTACTTTAAAGTTCTCTTCTGTAGTTAAATCCAACACAAAAACAGTTCCGTCATCTCCACCAATCTCGCAGCATAAAGCCCATGTTGGAACACTTTTTACAATACTTTTCCATTTTTCTTCTAGATCTTTCTTATTGTCTTCTGGAACTTCGTCTTGTCTGTAATATCCTTCGTCTAAGCAGCTGTCATCAAACGTACCTTCTATTAATATGTCCAATGTCGTCAAATCAATGATCCGGCACCAGTACCCCTCGTATTTTTTCAACATATCAGAAATTTCCTTTGGATCATTGAATACTTTCATGTCTATATAATGGTTACAAGTGTCTTCATCATATATAATCAATTCCCACTGCATAGCAACCCCCTATCGTATTTTGCCAAATACATTGCTGCACTTCTTTTTGCGCTCGTAAGAGATTTACATTTTGAAACTTCTGAAAAGACTTTTCGCGAATCTATCACATAAAAATAGCCATCGCTGTAAATATCGATCCAGAAAAATCTTCTGCCTTTTGAATCAGTAACATCCGCTGCCCATTCTGTAGGATTCCCTTGTTCATCATCACATTCATGAACAATTTCCCAATTTAACTTTCTCATAGTTGTCCTCCTAAATCATTTTATCTCTTGAAAATACCGAATGATTTTTTTGAAATCCTTGTCGTTTTTGTAAGAAACTTTTGGCTTGCTTCCGTCAATCTTAAGCTCATTAACGCTGAGGATTTCGTATCCCTGAAGCGTCAGCTCAGCAAGATATACTAATAAATTTCGCTTATATCCTGAGCAAGTCAGATTAAGCTGTCCTGCAACTTCTTTTACCTTTTCGCTATAGGAAGCATCTACCTCAACGATGAATCTTCTTCCGTATGTGTTAATTCTATACAACTTATCGTACTCTATTACCCTAACCATATTTACCTCCAATCATTCTTCGCTTTCATCCAGATCAAGAAATCCGTTCCAGACATCATCCAGAATTACATTCAAATTCTCGTCGATGATCAGCCCAGCTGCCATATCTCCATATGTATTGTGTTCCAAGAGATATACTGTTTTTCCTCTGTGTTTCTTCTTGTCAATCACATGCCATTTACCGACATGTCCTTTAATTTTTATATTGTCCTTGTCCATAACTTCTCCAATCAATTTACTTTAAGGCCATAAACATTGCAAAACAAGCTGCTTCTGCGCTGCTTTCGGTCTTTTCAATCATGCTCTCCAATGAGTTGATAAAAGGATCTCCATCTCCATGCTCTTGTTCTGGATTTCTCTTTACCATTTCTGGCATTAAAACCTCTATGATATCGTACTCTCCCATTCTCTCAACACTGTCGGTATCTCCACGATTTAGAGCAATTTGCTTGCCATAAGCAATAGCTTCTTTCCTCTTGAGCGCATTGAAATAATTTTTACTCCTGATATTTGAGTTATATGAGTAAGTTATAAAAAATCCTGTTCCACCATGGTTATGTCCTAGACCAAAAGTTGAAATCTGGTACATTGGCTCCCCGCAAATCTCCCAAACTTTATTACCAAAGATCAAATAGTCTTTTGCTTTTGAGAAAATGGCTTGTTTGCATTCTTCCATGGTGTTCCCTTTTACAATTGATTTTTCTGTAAAATCTTCCCCACCTTTCCAATATGGAGTACGATCCTGCAGGTTTTGTTTGATATAATCAAGCGATTCAAAGTTTGTACTTATTGCAGCCCCGTGCGTAATTCTCACTGGTTTAAACAATTTTCCGTCATATGTTCTAATTTCTTCTGAAAACATTCTATATTCGCGATTCCCATCAAAATCTTCATATGACTTTGCGTTTTCATATACACTTTGATAATCATGTACAATAAAAGCTAATGGAAATTCTTTCTCAGACAATTCTTTAATATCAACATCAACATCACTTTTAACATAGCGTTCTCTTAATAATCTGTGTCTTTTTGTGGGTAAATATTGCTCTTTGTTCCAAAATTCAATATTGAATAACATATTGATACCTCCAATCAAACTCTTGTTTCATTCAATGTAACTAAAAAATGAAGAGATATGTACAGTAGCACAATGGCTATAAAGACCAATCATATCAAGCGTCTCTACCGTATCTTCTACCATTGCAATTTTCTCTTCTGGAATCATGTGGTCTTTGGCAAACTTCTTTAATATTGATACTTTTGTCTTTTTAGAAGAAGTCAGAAAAATATGGTCCATCGGGATTCCGTACCCCTCATGACAGAATTTTTTCTTGGATTCATATTCCTCTGGAGCTGCTTTGGAACATACATATATATTGTCTGTTCCCTTTCTCTTAATAAAAGCCTGAAGCAGCTTGATTGGAGAAATCATAGAATACAAATCTTCTCCGGCTTCCAATCTTTGTTTCCATTCATAGTCACCTATACAGTGTCTAAGTTTTCCAAACTCATATGGAGCTAACACCCCATCTACATCAAAAAAGATAATAGTATCTGGCTGCAATAAAAAATCCATGATTTTACTCATTTGTTTCTCCCTTCTTAAACTCGCTTGTTCCAGGCATCAAGTAATGGACTTGGGTTCTGATCATAGCCTCGGTCAATTCCAGCCATGCAATTTGGGCATAATATTCTCCAGCGTTTTCCTGCAGCGTGAAGATATTCCTCAAAATAAATCTCTTCCGCTTCGCCACAAAATGGACACGGTTTAACCTCTCGACCTCTCAATTTCTCTTTAGCTTTTACAATTTTTACAATTTCCATTACTGCACCTCCTAAATCTCTGCAAAAGCTCGCATCTCTGTTGATAAATTCTCTGGGTCATTTGCATACTTACTCATCCAAACATCAAAGTGGTGAGATAAATACGCTTCCATATTGCTTAAATTGACTGGTTTTTCAGCCAATTGTTTAATCGCTTTGCAGAACATTTCTGCGCACTCTGAATTGCTCATACTTATTCCTTCCTATTTAAAAGAGGAGCTTGCTCAGCCCCTCTATCTATGTAAGTTATTCTTCTGGCTCACCGAAGATCTTGATATAATCTTCTACATCGGCGTGAGTTTCCATCCACTTCCTCGCCTTATCTTCGGTTAATGGAATAATCTCCTCTGAACCTTCCCAACTGTTCAAACCACAGGATCTACTGTATTTACTACTAGCACCGCCTGATCCGTACAGAAAAAATTCTCCAGTTCTCTTGCAGAATAATGTTTCTTCACAGAAGTCAAAATCACTATGACTACTTCCATTGTTCCAATAATAAATTTCTTTTGCACTTTTAGTGTTATACATCTTTCTATTGATAATTTTTCTCACGATGTAATCTCCTCCTTTAAATAACAAACTCAATAACTCTACCAGACTTTAACATTACCAACTCGTCACTGGTTTCCACAACTTTCTTCCCTAATGCCGTGGAATCAACTACTGACTTAATGCGCCAGTCTAAATTCTCAACGCCACCAAGATAAACCTGTCCTAAATCTGTTACAGATTTATAAATATTTACAATTTCCAGATCTTCTTCTGTCACGTTGCCATTAAAATTTTCAAGACACTCTTTTGCCTCACACTCTGATAAACCTTCTGCAACTAAATAATTTATTAACTCTTCCATATTTTTCTCCTATCTGCCTTTTGGCTTTTGTTATTTCTTTTCTTTATGTTCAACTGCCCATGCTGTCGAGTGCAAACATAAATGCTGCCGCTTCTCTATCACTAGAGATGAAATCGCCTCTGAATATCACGAATTCCCTTACAAAATCACCATGCTGTTTTGAAAAGTCGTCGAAAGCTCTTGTTGCTTCTTTCTCTCCACAGACACTTCCATTACTGCTATATAGAAACGTATATTCATCATTAAATTTCTCTAAAAACTCTTTGATGTTAATTTCCTTTTTCATTTATAACCTCCTTTATTTTATTTCTCAGTCACACCTTCAATTTATAAAACCAATGATACAGAAACTCTTCTGCGTCTCTTAGCTTTCTGACTTTAATGTTAAACGGATGAGCATCTTTATCCCATAACTCATCAAATTTTGCCCTAGCTTCCTTTGCATTTGAAGCTGAAACATCTATCGCCCAATGCTGCAAGCCACCTTTCTTGGTTTCGCATGTCACTCTATAATCTTTCATAATCTACCTCCTTACCATGTTCTCACTAAACCGCCAACCTGCGGCTTAATTCCTATGTAGCCAAACTCTGAAAATTCTGGGGTTGTCTTGTTCCAGACATAAGCCAATGTCTCATTCTGCTTTAACCCGTCATCGTCCATCTCCCACTCTTCATCATCTAGCTTGACGTACAGGAAGCTATATAATTCCCCAATGTTTGTGAATTGATGAATGACGTGGTAAACAATCGCATTATGTTCTTCCTCAAATTCCCTTACTGCTTTAATTTCTTCCTCATTAAGCCAGTACAGAATTCCGATCAACTCAGACTTATTGATTTTGTCATCCTTAAAATCAGTCAGTACGTTTGGATGAAAATCTAATTTTCTCATTCTCTTGAGTGCTTCTTGTTTTGCCTCTTCAACTGTTACCTTCATAAGTTCCTCCTTAATTTGCATACTGAATTTTCGGACAGCCGTATACTGTTGCCATGAAGTTTGGCAGTACCGAATACTTGCTCATAAGCTTGTCATGAACTTCTCTTTCGGTTCGCTTGTCATCCCAGTTCTGCTCCCAGTGTTCCAGATAACTGACTCCCTTACTGTTCAATCTCTTGATTTCGAACATATGAGTTCCGTCATGATGCGAACACTTTAAATATAGATGTCCATTCTCATCCCAGATTTTGACGTAATCACAATCCTTGGTTGCTTCGTTAAAAAAGAGAATTGAAATCGTGAAAGATCTTGCCACCCTTTCTGCATCCTCTCCAAGTTTCAATCATTCCCTGAATAATCCATGTTCCCTTAGCAAAAAAACTTTCCAAGATTGCCTTTGCATCGTCCCATTCAAGCTCGTCTAAATCGTAAATTTCTTTCCAGATTGCATTCTCATCCGGTTCCGATCTGCCTGTATTGATTGCAATATTCTCTCGCGCTGCCTCCTCATATCTGCTCCACAAATCATAATTATCATAAATAACCCGTTCTACTGGCTGTTTCATAGTTTCTCCCTCCTAATCTTCAACTTCTGTTACTACAAAAACTGATAACTTTTTGTCTGGGGAGTTCTTGTAATGTCCTACACTATTTATCCCCAGAATGTTCTTGTACTTCTGCATTTCTACCTTTTCCGATTCTGTCAGCAGACGGTCAAGCATGACTCTAACCGCTGCTTTGCCTTTGAAAAGTCCGAGTTCCAAATTTATTATGTCTGCCTTTACACTATCAGGCAAAACTTCAATTAAAATTGATACGTCCATAATGTTCTCCTTTTATTTAATCAATCTCCACAATGTTTCCATATCTGGATTTTTGAACCCAATTGTTGCAAGCACTTGATTTATTCCTTCGGCATATCCTAAATGATCCTGTCCTTTAAGTTCTTTGGTTTTCTTTATTATTGGATCTTTCTCATGAAGGGATTCATAGAATTCATCTAATGAACACTCCGCAGCACGAATTCCCTCACGCATTACCTTTTCACACGCTTTTAACTCTTCCTTAGTCATCTGAACTTACCTCCTTGAAAAATAATCAACTAAATCAATAATATTTTTCATTTTCTTCGTAGCTCAACTCCACAAAACCGTTGTAAATAAGATCACCTATAAACTCTAATTCTAAATTGCTATACCAAGATGCCATACAAGCACTAACGCTTTCATACTCACCTACTCGAATTTCAATTCCCTTGCATATTCCACCGTCAAAGGAAATAATGCCAACATAAAAAATGTGTTCATTCACTACATACGATTGCCTAGTAAAAATAGCTTTAGCATCTTCCCTCGTCCATGTAAGACAATATTTGTCTATTATTTTCTTTAAAAGAATTAGGTCATCATTTTCTTCCAACACGGAATAGTAGTATTTTTTTTGTTAATTTAAATTTCATTTTTTCTCCTTGAAATTCGTGTTTTATGTAATCAAATTATGGAGCTTAGCCATAAGCTAAGTACAAGTGCTCCGATGAACAAGCTTCCACCAAACACGTCACAACACGCTTCATAGATAAGCCCCTTCATTTTCTTTTTGCGCTCTGCCTTTGCGACAGACTCTTTAAATCCCCTCATGGCTTCGCACTTTGCAGCTCTTTCTGCTGCTCCGCTGCCCATTTCTGGGACTGCCAAATTTGTACGGTCTGGGATCTCCTGCATTTCAAATCTGTCTCTTACCTTGATAATCTCAAACATTCTACTCACCTTCCTTTGCTTTCATTAACCCATGACGGTATTCGCCGCCAAAATAAGATTTTACATTCCAAATCCAGACATATCCTCTAGGTGCAGTGTTTGTGTTCTCTTTAATCCGCCATCCTTCCGGCAGACTGTCATAAATTGGAATTTTCTTTTTTGCCATTGCGGTTTCCTCTCTTTCTTTTGTTTTTTGCCTTTAACGGCGAAACCAGGAACCAAGGTTTGACCTTGCAGCTCACACAGACGACTCCTCATCGTAATTCCTGGTGTTTTGGCTTGTCAGTGTTACCTCGCATTTTTTTTGCGGTTAGCGGACAAAATCTTTGCTCTGCCTTTTGCCCGGATTATGTAAATTTGTTGTCACTCAATACTTCTCTATTTCTCTGCAATTCAACCGCTTTTGAAATAGATTTCAGTTTGGCTTTCTAAACGTTTTAGGTATAAAGAAGCGCACGTCTCGCGTTATTCATGATTCGACAAATCTCATTCTCGGTAGTTGCCTTACTCACCTGTTCTTGTACTTCTTTTGAATAACCAAGCTGTCTTGCAGCAACCTCGGCCTGTTTCTTGTATTTCCATGCCTCTCTACTCATTTTTACATTACCTCCAAATAATTATTTATTTTTACTGCCTCGTTCTCTGAAGCTTTAATTTCAAAATGACTTCCATTGCCGCAGCCGGAAGTCTCAAATTCAACATCCATTCCCCTCAGAAATTCCTTTAAAAGGTCGATTTCCTTTGGATCAAACAACTCCACGTTATACCACTTTTTCATTACACTGCCTCCTAATCTACGAGATACGTCCAAACATTTAGCTTGGACAATCCATATTTTTTGAGATATGTATTTAAGCGTTTTTCAAAAGCCTTTTTCGCTTCTTCAAGTCCATTAATTATTCTTTGAATATCTTCATCTCCAAGTTTCTGGAGACCTTCATATCTCCAACACTCTGGACGTAGCTTAGGCCCCTCGAAGGTGTCTGTAATTCTGTAACTTACCAAGTCCGAATCTGCAGGTTGTCCGCAATAATTCGCAAATATATAGACTTCCTTTTGCCAATCTACCACGCTTCGAAGTTGCTCTATTCTCAAATTGAAATTCCGTAGGTTTTGTTCCAAAAAATAGCTTGGGTCAGTTTCTGCCTTTTGAGCCATAGAAAAAGCTATGTCTTCCTCTTCGTCTGTTGATCTCAGATACATTCCGTACCCGAAACAGAAATCTTTCTTAATGCCTGGCTTGTCCACACAAATTATCTTTCCGTTGGATAACTCAATAATGTATCCAACCTGCTTTCTTGCAAATTCCTGCATCTTTGGGCTTTTGGGCCATACCTCAGCCTTTATGATCTCCATATAGAGATCTTTTAGTTCTTTTTGTGTTCTCATTTTTTTTGCCTCCTTCAAATCGTGAGTTCATTGTGCCGCCTGACGGATGACTTTATAGCCGCCATCCTCAAGTGAAATTCCATCAACAGATATATTCTTTCGCTTACCCCATGGAGTAAAAACTCCATATGGATAATTTTCGCCCACAAATTGATAAAGATACTTTGGACGGTTCCAACCTGCCTTAAAATTCCCTAACGCAACAAATAGTTCTCCGTCACGTTTTCTGCGCACTAAATACTCATACTGCACACTACTCATAGTCCTCCTCCTCTTCTGGTTCCAGTCTCGACTCATAGACTCCTAATGCGTCAAGTGCCAAGAACTTAGCTGCCTTATTCGCGGCTTCACCAATATCTTCGTGAGCGTAACACTTTAGAATATTTCCCTCACGCCACAACTCCAAGTTGCCGTCAACTACCATCACCTGATAGTTCACATCATGAAGAGAAATATGGATGTTTTCTCCCTTGCACTTCAATTTTGCGTTGTGAAGAGCTTTTGCCAGCTTGTCTCTTAAACTTCTAATCTTCATATGTTCATCCTCCTTTTTTGTGCCGTCATGGACACATAGCCGCCCACAAGTTCCCTTATGGACAGCATCTATCTATGACTTCTTCTCTGCTCTTTTGAGAAGAATCTTTTCGTGCACTGAATCCCTCTCGATAATTAGTGCAAGTCTCATTCCCATTCGATCTAAGTCGGTATCGAATCCGGCTCCAACCACCCTGCCATTTCTATTGATATCTACAGTGCTGCCCATAACTTCGAGGATATAGTCGAATCCTCGAACATTTAGAAAAATGAAATTTCCCTTGCGATATATCTCGCTCTTGTGAAAGAACGTTGATAATAGTTCCAAAAGCCTTTCTGCATCTCTGTTGTACATTTTTAGTCTCCCTTCTCGTTGTATACTTCGTCAAATAGATTTGTTCCGCCACTGTATCTGGCGGTTACTACGGTGTCATCCCAGATATTATCTGGAGTTCCGTTGTCATTCATGATTAAGGCGATCAAGTCGCCCTCCTCAAAATCCTGGCAGCCGTTAAACGTCCACTCAGTCCCATTGCAATCCGAGACTGTTACAACATCCGTCTGGTGGTTTACTGCCAAACAGATTGTTGTTTTCGGGTACATGGTAATTGTGCCCGATTTAGTGACATTTGTTGCAGATACAGTAAAAGCGGCAGTGGTAACACTTGCCGCTAGTCCAATAAATAAGTTTTTAATTTTCATGTTATTCCTCTCCATTTTTCTCCGCTACCTTGCGAATTTCTGCTTTCAGGACTTCGACATCTCGTGAATCAATGTCGCAGTAGGATGCTAGATTATAAACCCACTCGTCAATAACATCAATTATGTTTTCTATTACAAAATTTTCCATCTTATCCTCATTTCTTCCCGTCATGCCGATAGATCAGCAAAATATAGTTACCATATGAAAGTTTTTACACCTTCAAGTGTTGTGCCAATAGTTACGTTACCACGCCCAAATGACGGACGTGGCACTTTTCCGCCGTTTTCTGCCATATAGTCAGCAATATTCAAGGCAAGCACATCCTTTGCTGACTTCAGCACTTCTTCCAGTCTAATCTCTTCTACTGGAGTTGCGTCTGGAAAATCCACGAACTCCAAATGATAGTAACTACCACAATTTTTCAATGTGGCTGGATAAAAGTATCTCTTTGCCATAAATTCCTCTTTCCGCGCCCTTTTAGACGCATTTTTTATTTGCCTTGCTGAGATTTTTATAATCTTTCGGTCACAATCACAACCAACAGGCGAAACCTGCCTTCCTAAGGTACTTTTCTCTATCCATTCGGAAATCCCTTCGTGGCAGGTTCTTATTTATGCTTTCCATATATGCCTTACGGCAAGCGTCTGTCGTGAGTTTCTTTGATAGATAGTCGTAGCAAAGACCCCACCCATCGAAAAAAACATTGACACTTTCGAGAGCCGCTATAACCTCGGACTCTGTTTCTGCAGCCTTGCTTGCGGCGATTATCTCGTCGCAAGTTTTGGTGTACTCGTCATGCTCTCGGTACTCCTCAAGCACATTTACAGTAAAAGCATCTTCTCTCATAATAAACCTCATTTCTCCCCGATACCGATAGGACAGTTATATTATTTAGATTTGCCTTTTACGCCATCTGCATTTATAGAGGCTTTGGACTCTCGTGCATTGCACGGCTGCATTACGCTCCGGTTTACCACCACCGGAAGGTGACACCACTACAACCAATTTGCTATCATTTTGACATCCGAGCTTACGCTCTCGCCCTCGCCAAACCAATACGGAATACTAGTTATTCCACCGCAGCGGCAAATGTACTGCTCTCCGTTTACTGCCTCAAGTTCAACCACCTTTCCATTGCAATCCGCGGTTGTCTTGGTTGCAGCTGTGATTTTGGCTGACACACCAGCCTTGTTCAAAGAAGCAACTAAAAATGCGTTAAGTCTTACTCGCTCCTGAAACTTTGTCATAATATTCTCCAATCTCCCCGTCTCGCCGCTAGGTCAGCATAAAATTTGTTTTGCCTTGTGTCACCCGTTTTGCCGATAGCACAGCATTTTTCATTTGCCTTGCTGGGCTGAGATTTTTATAACTTCTCAGTTATAATCTCAACCTTGATGACACGCTCCCAGGCGACATGTTCAAACTTCATTTCTGGCTCCTCCTTCCCTGTTGCTGGGTTTACTACTGTCTTTCCAGTTGCCACGCGGTTAGCAATCGCGCGAATCACCGGTTTTGTGTTGATGCGCGGATTTGTGAGATCTGCTAAGAATGCTGGAGGAAGGACTACGGCGAGAACGTCGCAATCGCTGCCTAATTCTACTACCTGTTTTGCACTCTCGATGTTGTCAGCAAACTGCTTTACCTCTACATCTCCGTAGATGCGGCGAAGATCTGCCTCCTGTGCCTGTGTCATAGTGTGTCTGCTTACCCATAAAATCTTTGTCATAATAAACCTCATTTCTCCCCGTTTTGGCGATAGGACACCAGTTATTATTATTTGTTTTGCGTTGTGGTTATAACCACATTTCCGCCAATAAAAGATATATTTGATTTCCCTTATTGGCAGAATCTAGCTATAAGTTACTTCTCCTTATTTTAACTATTACTTTTGGGAGGTTCATGATTACACCTCTTCTACTGGCAAATTCTTTGTTGCCACAACATCCCCGGTTATTGCATCCAGAGCCGCAACATATCCATTCTCATATTTGAAATATACCCAATGATTCTCTTTCTTTAGATGAGCAAATGTTTTATTTCCACAGCTCAATCCACAATCAAATTCCCAACCGTAGATTTCATCTAAAAGATTGAGAATCTCAAAAATACCATTTCCTTTCTGTATTGAGATTTCCGCCGCCTCCGCGTATATCTTGCGAAGATAATTTATACGGTCAACAGTTTCCTGAAGTTTCTTTTTTGTCTGAGTCAGGGAAAGACCCTTGCCCGCAAATTTGTCTTCGAACCAGTCGGAATATACATCACACACGACTGCCTTTTTCACGACATCGTAGTTGACTTCAACATACCAGTTTTCTCCAAGTTGTTTGCACAGCTCGTTAAATTCGCCGAACCACAGACCTAGAACTTCAGAGTTCTTGAGGTCACAGATCACACGATTTTCTTCTTCCTTTTCGCTGTTGATATTGAAATTCATAAAGTCCTCTCTTTCCGCCGCCCAATCGAGCAGCAATAAAAATAGCGCAGCATTTCGATTTTGCCGCGCCTAAAGTATATGTATTATGTAATTGTGCAATTAGTTAAAACAGCATCGCCGCGTGAAGGCTTGCACTTGATGCCATTAGTTTAACGTCATTCCGGACGGGACTTTAGATCATGCGGTCTGCCACAGATTCCGCGTTCATCCATTTTTTATTTGCGAAAAGGTTTACCCCAGTCGCAGGATTGTAAACCGAATAACCACCATCATAGTGGCGGTAAATGGTGTCGTCACTGTATGTAGTGACTTCGCCGTTTTTATAGATGACTGTCAAGTATTCGCGCCCATCACAGACGCACATTCCTGCGCGTTCAATCTCGGAAAGTTCACCCATCTCAAAGAAATAGGTCTGATTGTCGTGTCCAAAAATTTTTACTACCATGCTGTCCTCCTGGCACTTAATCGGCATCGTGCCACAGCCGAATTTTTCGGGGGAAAGTGTCGCGCGGATTTTGTCTCGTGCGATTATTGTCTAGCCCAGTTTTTCTTCGCGCGATTATCGTGTTATGTACGACACGCGAATAAAAAATAAAAAAAAACACATGCGCGAATAAAAAAGCGAATGTGGAAATCCCCCGCCCAGGAGTCGAACCTGGGAAACCGTCGGGGGGAAAGTGGCGGATTACTCCGCCTTTGGTGTGGACTCTCCGTTCTCTGTGTTACTTACTTCCTGTTCAATCACCTTATAGGAAACCAGAATGTCATAGAAGATTGACAAAAACATGTTTACAAACATTTTTGGCTTCATCTCCTTAACTTCTCCAGCTTTAAAGGTTGAACCCAGCAGAGCAGAAAAGCGTTTAATAACGTTACTCTGATATGCCGTGCTATCAGCTATGTTTTCATATCCAACATTCTTTAAAAAGTTGCTAATTGTTTCTTGCATGTTTGAAAAGTCATAGCTTGTCTGATATTCAAGATAAGCTTTATAAAATACCTCATACTTTTCATCAAGTTTCTTGCCTGTCGTTCCAACAGGAACTAACAAATTATAGGCGCTGTCTCTTCTTTTTCTAATTTCTTTACCAGAATCGGAATGACGGTCTTTTTCGTTTTTTGTGGCAATGTCATAATTGCCCTTTAACTCTCCTAGCTGGTTTGTAACATCTTTTCTTCTAGCATTAAGTTCCGATTGTTTTTCAATCTCTTTATTTTTCTTCGCCTCATTGTAAAGAGTGTTAAGCTCTTTTCTCTGATTTTCCAATTCTTCACAGTCCGTAGCATACTTTTCATCAAGTTTCTTGATTGTATCACGGTAAAGCTTGTTTTCGCTGCTTTCCTCTGTGAAGGACTTTTTAAAGTTAATCATCGCTTCTTTTGCCTGTTCATTAGTTGCCGCCCAATTGATAGTTTTTGCCATAATATGCCTACTTTCCGCGCTTTTGCGCTATGTAATATTTTGTGGGTTGTATCCCCACAAGTACGCATAACCAGATAAAACAAAGGTTGTGCGCACCTAGGAAATACAAACACTCTTAGCACTTTTGAGTTTTAGACTTTAGGCTTTTGAATGCACCTACTACACGCCTCCCCTAAAAGTTACGTTACGCATAGTGGTTTACATCCGACAGAGATTTAAAGCACTGCCCGCTTATACCTCATACCCCCCACTTGTGACGTTACAAGCTAGGTCAAAAGTATCGTGTTTTCAAGGTTCTTTCACCTGTTAAAGTGATTCTGGTATCCAGTCTTTTTCCGTGATCTCACATGGAGTCATTAACTACACACAAGCGGTAAAAGGTATAGCAGAGTCATTAACGCTGCTATCTGGATAGAATCCAAAAATCACTTGTCAAGGTTGTCAAGAACGTTTGTTGCTTGTTCGCTCTTGACACTGCGAACTTTAATAGAGACGGTATCCTATTTCTATAACTTCCAAAAACTTTTTTTTAAAAATTTTCAAAACCACTCGAAAAGCCTTATTTTAAGCCATTTTTTGCATCAAAAAAATTTTCAAAAAAGCCTTGATTTGGGGTTGATCTGCCTAAAGTACCTCAAAAATGTCAGAAAACAGCTATTTTCTGCAATTCTAAAATGAGCAGCAGAAGCTACTTAATAAAAATCAAATTCATTGATACTTTTTATCTGTTTTTTCAATTTTTTATGCAATGTGCTGTGATTTTATGCCATAGCAGGGGGTGTTTTTAACTATTTTGCCCTATTGAAAATTCGTTCGATCTCTTAGCTAGTTCATTTCAACACTGACTTTTCCAAAAGTGACCTGTCAGACGACCTGTCAGAAACCACTTATATTTCCCCGCATTCCATGACACCGATGTACCCCAAAATGCACTATTTTGGCACTTTTCGTCTCAGAATCCCTTAAAAATCAAGCTCTTTCTGACAACCCAAATTATTTTTGCCCCTAAAGCTGTGAAAACCCTTATAAATCAAGGGATAGCGGGGATATTAAAAACCGTGCAGTTAGAAAGCCTTTAGAAAATAAGGCATTCTGGCGAAAATCGAAAAAATAAATTTTTGGCACGTCTCAGAATCCCAGAGAAAATAAGGAGTTAGCGATAACCCACGCTGAACACTTTTATTGGGCGAAAATGAGCCTTTAGAGCAAAATTTTGGCAAGAACTGAACGGATCGCTTCCTTATATTAATAGCATCTACGCCGAAGGTGAGCATTCTGCCCATAAACAAAAAATTTCCACGCTGGGTGTCTAAGCCCAGACAATACGCTCTCCCGTTTATCTGCCCATAAAGAAAATTTTCAATTATTATTCCAGCACAAACGCCAAACAACAAGGATTTATCCGACGAATTGTCGCATATGGGGCATTCCACCCAGAAAAGACGTTAGTTTGGATGCGGCAAAAGAGGCATCTTACATTTATCCTTTAGAGGAAAAGTTTTAGATTTAGATGCCGACCCATTGAATATGAAGAGAAATCCACAGGAGAAAAGAGAAGTATATATTGAGCCTATAAAAAGAAAATTATTTTTATCCTTTACAGGCAAAAGAATTAAAATCTTATTCTACGCCGCCAGGCGCTAAGTAGATTGGACTAATCTCTGCCGGAGGAGCTGTGGCAAAAAGTTTACTTTTATCTCTACGGTAGACTGTGTGTGCTTCGCATAGGGGTTCGCTATCGCTCACTATTAGGATTTATTCGGTAAATTTAGATTACGAAGCGGTCACTTCACTGGGGTTACGTTCCCTTAATTTAGGCTGTGAAATGTTTTACTAGAAATAATGTACTGTATAAAAAAACTCTTTTGCTCATAAGAGACACATCTGGGAAATCTTTCTTTATAGGCTTTCTTATTCGCAAACTATATTTTTATTTTTGGAGAAGATATAGGTGTAAAACTTCACTGTTATCTAATTTTATTACTTTTTATATATACCTTCTTTAAAAAGGATTTGAGAAACAGACTCTCAGAATGCTAGAAAAAATAAGGGATTTTGATACCCCTAAAATGCCAAATATGACTTTTGGGTATTTTGGCGGTCAAGGCTAAAATCTCAGAAAGTGGCTTATTTCCTAGTGTTTCGGGAATTGCTTTCTTTCGGAAAAAGGCCATATTTTTCGGCTACGGGACAGATAAAGGCGTAAGTGTTACAAATATAGTTACGTTGGAGGTAATCATGGAGTTTGATTGTAATGTAAAGATCGTAGATGCAATGATGGGTGCTGGCAAAAGCTCGGCGGCTATCAACTATATCAATCAGAGCGAGGCTGATGAAAAGTTCTTGGTAATTACTCCGTATCTCCCAGAGGTAGAAAGATATCGAAAAGAATGCCCTACAAAACATTTTAAACAACCTACTTACGGGACTGGCGTAAATGGGACTAAACTTGGAAGCTTAAAGACTCTCATTAATCGAGGAGAGAATATAGTATCAACTCATGCCCTATTTCAGAAATTCGATAATGAGGTCATAGATTTGTGCAGAGCTTCACATTATACCCTAATCATGGATGAGGTGGCGGAAGTCATTAAAGAATTCTCAATTACGGCCATGGATCTTCAACAGTTAAAAGACAGTTTTGTGGTCATTGAAGAAGACACGAATCTTATCCACTGGCGAGAAGATAAAAGTGAATACGAAGGAAGATTCTCTGATATTAAAAACCTATGTGATCTCGGCAGCTTGGCTTATTACAACGGATCGGTAATGATGTGGTTATTCCCAATACGAGCGTTCAATGCATTTAGAAATGTCTACATATTAACTTATATGTTTAGCTCTCAGATGCAAAGATACTATTACGACTATTATGGGCTTCCATACCAATACCTAAGTGTGTCTGAGGATAATGGTTATCATTTTGTGGAAGGAAAATCAGATAAACCCGCCAATATCAATTACCATGACTTAATTCATGTATTGGATTCTGACAAAATGAATAGTATCGGCGACCGTAAAGGGGATCTATCTCTAACCTGGTTCGAGAGAAACAAGAATAACAACGTATCAAAGAAACTAAAAAACAATCTTTTGAACTTTTTCCAAAATATTCGAGGTGGAAAGGCGAAGGATTGTTTATGGACAACTTTCAAAGATTATAAGCATCGGTTACAGGGGAAGGGGTATACGAAAGGATTTTTGGCGATAAATGCAAGAGCCACAAATGATTATCAGGACAGAACATCTGTGGCGTATATAGCAAATCGTTATATGGACCCTGTTATCAAGAACTTTTTCATGCAGCACAACATCGACGTTGATGAGGATGGATATGCTTTGTCTGAAATGCTCCAATTTATCTGGAGATCGGCAATCCGTCAGGGGAAAGAGATCTGGATATATATTCCATCGATAAGAATGAGAACATTACTAATTGACTGGATAAATAATGAAAGTAACTAAAAAGGCATATCTAAAGGAGGCTATTTATGGAATACAAAAATAAGGTGAGCGTAGTAAATACAATGATTGGATCTGGAAAAACTTCTGCCGCCATTAATTATATTAACAGTAGTACCGAAGATGAGAGATTCATTGTGATTACATCGTGTCCATCTGAGGTTGAAAGATATTGGCGAGAATGCCCAGAAAAGAACTTTGAAAAATTATGTAATGAAAACGGAAAGTCGAAGGGCTTGAGAAAGAACGTAGAAAATTTAAGAATTCAAATTGAAAACGGAAACAACATTGTAACATCTCATACATTTTTACAGGAGTTCGATAAAGACATCATGACAATGTGTGAGGAAAAGAATTATACACTAATTCTGGATGAGATAACAAATATTATAAAGAAACATCCTACAACAAAGTCAGATTTGAGAATTCTGCAAGAGTTCATGAATATTGATAATGTTACGGGGCTTATGAGCTGGAAAGAAGATCAGTCTGACTATACTGGAGTTTTTATCAACTACAAAAGATTATGTGATATTGGAGCTTGTACTTACTATGACGAGAAATATAGTTTTATGTGGCTGTTTCCTACTAAAGTGATCAATTGTTTCCATAGAGTATTTATTCTTACTTACATGTTTGAGGTTCAGCCGCAAAAATATTATTACGATTACAGCGGATTGGATTACTCTTTTATCGGAATCACTTATGAAAATGAAAAATATCAATTCTCAGAGAATCCAGCACAAAAGTTTAGCTTGAACGCCGACCTGATTCATGTTCTAGAGTCTGCAAACATGAACTGTGTCGGGGACTCTTCTAAAAGTTTATCTCAGGCGTGGTTCCAGAAGAATAAGGGTTCTTTGAATATGAAACAGCTAAAAAGAAATATCTCAAACTTCTTTAGACATGTAAGAGACACCAAGTCGAATGATGTTATTTGGACGACATTTGGTGGAGCTGAAGATTTATTGAAGGGCGGTGGATACTCTAAAGGTTATATTACATTGGGTAGCCGTGCTACAAATGACTACCAAGACAGAACTTCTGTAGCATATATTGCAAATTGTTATATGGACCCACTAGCAAAAAGATTTTTCAAAGTCCATAAGATTGAAGTAGATGAAGATAAGTACGCTCTGTCTGAGATGTTACAGTTCATCTGGAGATCAGCGATTCGCCGCGGCAACGAAATCTGGGTATATGTCCCGTCAGCTCGAATGAGAACGCTTTTGGAAAATTGGATTGAAGAAAACAGTAAATAACAAGAATAAAAAGAGAAGTATTACATAGAGGCAGTAATCTCCCGCTGTCTCTATTACCGAAACTATAACCCCAACATAGCAAAGGACTAAAAATTATGAAACATACAAAAACAGAATCAACAAGGAGACTTATTAACATTGACAGAAACAGAACACTACAGCTTACCGCTGATTTTTGGCATTCCAAATGAAGTATACATCCCGGATAGACGAACATTTGGCGGCGAAATTTACGAAAAAGATTTTTCAACAGAGTACGGGAACGGATTGATAGGAAATAATATCCCGAATCGAATTGTGGGCGGATGGGTATTTGACCGAGAATGCCGTAAAGATTCTGAAGGACTCCAACGTAGAATTGCACATAAAAAGGCGATGGAATCTCAGGAGGCAGAAAATGTGTGAGATATGTGGGCAGAACCCATGCAGTCCACGTTGTCCAAACTATTCTGCTGCTGGATACCCAGTGTGCGAGATTTGTGAAAATCCAATCCAAATCGGAGAAGAATATATCGAGAACGATCTGGGCGAGTTTGTCCACTACGGCTGTATTGATACCGTAAGACAGGCAATTGACTGGCTCGGATACGAAATCAAAACGTTGGAGGATCAATTTGAGTGAATGAGTGAATTTGGCATAAAGATTAAAAATATCAGTGCCGCCATGTTATACGAAGTAAATCTGGGAACCCGTGAATACTTCACTTATAAGGAAGCCATGTTAAATAATAGTCTATTCAGCTCATTTTTGTTGAAGAATGGTATGAAGGTACACAAAGAAAGTACCAGAGACATTATCTGTCTGGACTATGACTTTGGCAGCCGAAGTTTCGAAGAAGAAAAGAAACGACTGAATTCGAAACTAAAACGGGCGAAAGATGAAGAATCGGCGGAACGATTACGACAGGCTCTGGCGAAAGTAGAGGAAAATCGAACACTCTACTCTCCCAAAAAGAGAGATGAGATTCGAGAATTCTTCTATGAGAATGGAGTCGATATTACATATAGTAAGAAAAATAAAGATGGAACAACTTCAGTGGATGCAATTATACATTACGAAATGTTGTTCCGAACCTCGGCAAAAGCCAAACTGGGGCAGGTAGTTTTTATCAATAGCAAGTTATATCGGAAGGCATACGACTGGTTGACCATCGGAATTGGCAAGAAATTGAATATTGATGATGCTAAGATTGTAGAGATGTCGGCCTATGCCCCACTTACAACCTCAACTATTGTAGGAACTGTTTATATCCCAGTAAAAGACATTCTTATTTTAAAGGATAAAGATTCGCTGTTCAAGACAGTGGTTAATGTAGTTAGAGCCGAGGAGTATCTTGATGGTCAGGCGAAAATCCGCAAGAGATGCGTTGTCTCGCCAGAAATCGCGGAAGTAAAAAATACATTATGGGACGGAATGGGGCTTGTTGAAAGCTCTGCTCTGCCCCGCTGGATTAATGGAATGGCTCTTTTGAGAAATCATTTGTTTAAAATGTGTGGGTTTAAGTCCCACATCCAGCTCTTCTTCCGAGATTGGTGTGCTGCAAATGGCGAAGATTATAATACATACCAAGTGCAGGATATGTTTGGCGAGTGGCATTACGTCAAGGATATCAAGGTCATTACGACTGACAATGCCATTAAATGGAAGAAATTTATGAATCTTATGGGTAGCACACCAACCGAAGCTTACCACTACTGGTGCAAGAGAATCGAGGCAGACGGCGAACTATGGGGCATCGTTAAAACCGACCACCCATCAAAACTGGGACACATGCAGCAATTAAGTTACCAGATGATCAATACACTGCCCTGCTCTCCACAAGATGTTGCGGATATTGCCAGAGATAGTGTCGAGTATGTTGAGAGATTGAAGTCTGATCCTGAAGAGTTTGAGACTTTCCTACGGAAAAATGCCAACGAAGTTAACCACTACGAAATGTTGGCTGATCTTTACAGGCAGAATAAAGATTTCGGAAATTCAACATTCTTCCGGCACGAGAAGTCAGAAATAATAAGACAGTACGTCTATAAACTCCGAAAGGGGAAGATATTTGTAGATGGTGATAATTTGACTGTCTGTGGAAATCCATATGCACTACTACTCTACTCTGTCGGGGAATTTTGGCGAGAAGACCCGACTTTTAGAGAAGAAGAAACTGCGATACAGTGTTACACTCGCAGATTCGAGGACGGAGAATACTTGGCAGCATTCAGAAATCCTCACAATTCGCCAAACAATATTTGTCACTTACATAATGTATACAGCCCACAAATGAAGCGTTACTTTGAGTTCAGCAAAAATATCTTAGCTGTTAACTGTATTGGAACCGATATTCAGGACAGGGCGAACGGAATGGACTTAACATATAGGGTCAGCGTACAGAAATGTGCGTAAAAAATAATCAGTGAAAATTGGAACGTCTAAGTGTGGGTAAAAAATAAGAAAGGAGGTTTATGAAGACAATAATTGTAAATGGGATAGAATATAGACAAGTTGAAATAAACGGAAGAACAAAATTAATCTCAAAAGATGGTATGGCTTTAAATCCAATTAAAAGAAATCAAAAAGCCACTACCCATCTCAATAAAGATGGCTATCTGTGTTTCGGAGGCGGAATTCCTGTACATTTATACGTTGCCCATGGATGGGTTGACGGATATTTTGAAGGTGCTGAAGTAAATCATATAGATTATAACAGGACTAATAATAGCGCATCAAATTTAGAATGGGTAACTCACCAAGAAAATGTAAAACATAGTTCTAAAGTTGGACATTATTCAAGATACGGAGATCGGAATAGCAGATGTGTCCCAGTAATCGCTACAAACAATGGGCAAGAATTTGAATTTGGATATATTGAGGAATGTGCAAAATGGTTGAAAGAAGAGCTGCTTCTGGATAGATCCATAGGGACAATACATGAATGTATAATAAAATCTGCAAAGAAGGGAGTCCCCTATAAAGGGTTTACTTTTAAAGTAAAAGAATAAATTTACACACATATGATAATCAATTACCAAGTCTGTCGAATGCCAATTTAGTAGACAGAAAGGTCTAACGACTAGAAGGTGCGGATGGCTACCAATAATCCTTCCACGAGCGCTGATTGCTACGGTCTATAGGATCGTATGAGTAGCTAACAACTACAAACCTAACGTTAAACGAGGGCAAAGAGATAGTCTGGGCGTACATGAAAACATGTAGAGGTTGCGGATAAAGAGCCGCAGCGATAACACAACCGTTGATTCCGATTTTATGTTAGTGACAAACCAACCAACTATGGTAGCCTGTGCTGCCAAATGTTATTTGGAGTATCCAACAATTGTAAATGCTCTTAAAGAAAGCGGCATCTCATATAGAAATACAAAGTTGGATTACGCCAAGATGGACAACAAATTTTCAAAATCCCGTATGGGTATTGGATATTCTAGTAATCTCGCCCAGCTTGCAATGACTTACTACTGGACAGAGATGCAGAAACCAGAACCAGACAGGCAACTGTTGCGGGATTTATACGACAATTTCATAATTCTTTCTGTTTTGGCTCAGATAGTAATCGACAGCTGCAAGAGAGAATATGAAATTGATGCAAACCAAGAAATTGAGAGAATCGCTTCTCTCCCATATATGACGATGACACGAGAAATTGAAAGAAATGGTAAGACCAAAACTATCAAGTATGATTTTCCAAAATTCATGAAGTATACTCGTGAAATTAAATACACAAAAGATGGCAAAGAATTGCCGCAAGAAGATGTAGATAATGCGAAGACTAAGTTGAAGGCACGAATAAACTCCGAACTTACCTGTCCAATGAACTGGCTAGAGGATGTGTTGGATAATATTCCAAACGCAAGCACATCGCTTACTATTCCAACTAAGAACTTCTTTATAAAAGCAGAAGGTAGAGCTAATAATCGACAGATGGCTACTATTGCTGCTCTTGCTGAGGATTATGACAATTGGATTAAGGCAGAACTTTGCAATCCACTCTTCGATTGGAGAGCCTTCAATGAAGGACTGATGGAGCAAGCCCGAAACATTGAAGAAGAATTACAGAAGATAAAAGTTGGAAATATTGTTACCATTAACCGTTTAATTGAAATTGCGCTTGGTCTGAGTTCAGAAAAGGGAGCATCCGTATGTCGAGCATACCACCCAGAGAAACACACCAGAAAAATCCTGGGCCTCCTTTATAGGATGGATAAGAAAAAGTTTCTGAGTAACTTCTCTCTGGAAGAAAATAAAATTACTGCATAAGAGACAACGAAAACATCGGAACTCCTTTAAAAATGCGGGTTTAGGACATCTTCACAATCAGTACATAATGGAAGAAGAGTGATCTTGCATGAATCTTTACTGCATGAATCTTCCTTCATGTGACGGAAACGCCCGTAAATGCTGGGGTTTAGATACATCTGCAATCATCGCATAATGGAGAGGGAAAGCGCTAGTCGCGTTATTAGGCTCCTCCGCTATATGACCGATGCGGAATACAAATAAGGTGTTCTGAACAGAAACGCTAGCTAGGGGCGGACGTATGATTATCCGCCTCGAATCGAAATAAAAATCAAAATTTACATATAAGGATGGATTAAAAGGATGAGAAAGATTAGTATTACTGAGGCTTTAGTTGAACTGAAGCTGTATGATAAGAAGATCAATGATGCAATCGCTGCACTTAAAGTGCTTGCAGTTGCTGGCAAGAAAAAGAAAGCTACCGATATGGGGACTTTCGGCACTGTAGCCGATTTTGAAAAGAAGTCGAAGGCGGCATGGCAGAAGACAATGGATCTTATTAGAAATAGAGACGAACTGAAATCTGCTATCGTTCAGTCAAACGCAGCAACACATCTTACTGTTAATGGTGTAGATATGACTTGTGCTCAGGCAATCGAGATGAAGTCC
>OICV01000246.1_pt1 | contig 26887 bp, 20 predicted proteins | sample 1581361 | NCBI WGS metagenome assembly OICV01 (sample SAMEA3882551, study PRJEB24775) | human gut metagenome | biome: human-associated habitat; feature: intestine environment; material: feces | place: Netherlands | collected 2009/2010 | reverse complement strand
AGCCAGTCATAGCGTTCTGCATATTCCTTCTGAAAACTCATCGTAACAGCCTGTGGATTCTTTCCCGTTGCAAGTGCGATTGCAATGCCATCCTTGTCGGATACCGACCAACTTGATTCTACCCCTTTTTTGTGAAAATCCATCTTATCAAATGGATAAAAATAATCGAGATAACTTTCTGTTGATAGAGATTCTTCTTTAATAAAATGGTTTTTTGGAAGATATACAGATTCATAGGTGATAAATTCCGCAGTTGTCGGAAGTGCAGTCATAAAGCCTAAAAATCCGTAGGAATTGATGAAACGAAGAACCATACTTTTCAGTTCATCTTCTGGTGCTTTATGCATGACCTGCAAACCGATATTGACAGCAGCCAGTACAAGTGATTCTGCATCTTTCATAGGGTTATACATTTCTGGTTTGGCATCCGCAGATACTACAATATACAAAGTTCCATCTTCGGCAGTGCGGTATTCATAACTGCTGTACCGTATCCATGGGGAACTGGTATGTTCAAATAGATTTTTCATGAAAAGCCTCCAATCTGATTTCACTGGAATCAGAGCAATCGTCTGAAATTCAATTCGTATAACTTCTATATAAAGAAACTGTAATCTATTAACAATTCTATTCGATTACACATTATAGGTCAAGGGTTATCATTCTGAAATTTCAACGCAATTTTTTTTGACAAAACATTAAAAGTATCATATTACCCTGTTATATATTTCAGGCAGCATAGTCACTGTTTTTCAGAATTCTTTTCGTCTTTAGTTCTTACCCCGTTTTCAAAAAAATATTTTTCGTCCAATGTAAGTGTCCAAGGCAGATGAAGCAGCCTTGTTTCGAGAGCAGTCTTATATTTCTTTCTTATCTGCTTTATGGCAGTTTCCCTTACACCACGCACATTGCGGTCTGTTTTTCCATTCAGCTCAGCGTATTGGAGAGTGGAGTATGACCGGACAATCACATAGTACAAAAGCTGTTTCTGGTGTTCTTTCATATTCTTTAATATCAGGCATAAATCCTGACTGCGTACAAGCTCATGGATGTAATCCGGCTCATCAAAGATATAATCAATAAAATCGCCGGCAAGTATCTGCTGCCACAGCACCATATCATAGTTGGCATTACCGGGCAGGACATAATCAGAGGCGTGCCATTCAAGCGGTACTTCAGAGCGTCCGATTTCATGGTATCGCTCTCTGCGTTCCCTGTTGTCATCAAGTTTATCCCACCACGATATAACATTTGCGAATTCTTCCTCGGTTCGTGCACTTTCTTCAAGACGGCTGATTGCCAATGCACGGGCTTCCCTGTGCAGCATAGTTTTCTCACTGGAAGAATCGTTGTATTCCGGTATTAAGTTTTGTTTGCGGAAAGCTTTTAGTTCCTCATATTTTGGCAATTTAATCAGTCCTTAAAAATTTTTTTCAAAAATAATTTCAAAACACTTCCGATTTTGTAGCCGTATTTCTCCTATTAGTGAAGAGAGTAATTCTTTTTATCACTAAAGCAATTACAGAAAGGAGCAAAAAGGCTATGAAGTATGGATAAATAAAAGCTTCGGTTACACGAAACGGAAGCATGAAACAATTATAATTTTTATCAGAGAGAAAGGCAAGGATTGATTATGGAGGCAGAAAAACTAAATAATGGCAATAGAAAGTCCGGCTCATGTGAAGCTGGATTTTTTTATCGCAGGATTGGTGGGACAGTTTACAAAATCAGGGTATTAACGAGTGAAAACAGTACAGATACCTTTTCGGACAAGATTTCCCATATTATTTCAAGAGAGGTGCTGACAGAGAAAGCGGATTATGATAAGATAGAGCTACCACAAATGAGTCAGTTGCCGGAAGGGAGTTCGGCATGAACAGAACCAGACAGACAACTGACAAATCGAAAAACAGAATAACTGCTCTTTATGAGCGACTCTCAAGGGACGATGAGCTTGCGGGAGACAGCAACAGTATAGTGAACCAAGAGTTACTATGTAGAGGGTGGTTTCTCCCACCTAATACATATGACTGCGGCTCATTTGTGGTGAATGGAACAGCAGTTGTAGGAAAGGAGCCAAAAAAAGCCTTATAACCGCTGCAAATCAACACAAAAAGGAGCTGAACTTTATGAAATCTCTATTTGAGGAAATGGGCGGCACTTACCGTCAGGAGGGTGATTATCTTATCCCGAACCTTGCGCTGCCGGACGAACCAGAATACCAGATCGGCAAGTACGGGCGTATGCGCCGCAGCTATCTGAAAGAACATCGTCCGGTTCTCTATGCAAGCCTGCTCACAAGCGGAACGCTGCATCGGCACCTTGCCGAGATCGACCAAGCCTGCAACGAGCGTATGGCAATCATCGTTTCCGATATGGCAAGGCAGGAAGATGTGACCGAAGCGCTCAAAGCCGCCGACCAAATGGAATGGGTGCGCCGCATGAACAGCATCCGCAGTCGTGCTGAGGAAATTGTTCTGACTGAACTTGTATATAACTGATGAACGCCCGTTATTGGCTGCATGGCCGATAACGGGCGTTCTCTTATTCTTTGGGCAATACGAACCTATATTTGCCCTTGCCTTGACCGGCAACAGGTTCTATTAGTCCTGCGCTTTTGAGCTTATCTATCAATGCACCTGCCGGTGAGGAGGTTACACCCGCGAGCTTCATAATATCCGCTCGTGCAAATGCAGCGTCAAAACCAAATTTATGATACAGCTTTAGCATTGTTTCCTTGGTGCTTGCTTTCGCTTTCAGCCCTAAAAGGAGTGTTTCAAACAGTTGGTTTTTCTCAGAAACAACTGCTTTCTGCTCATCAAACAACTGGTTTTCATCCGAAATACTCGTTTTATCAATGGATTGCCCATAATTCAGGTTGTACAGCGTCACTTGGAATGAGGTAACATCCGAGTAGAATTTAGGCTCCAACTCAGCACGGTAGTTATGGGCGGCATGATAGGATTCCGTGATCTTCTTAAAACCACTGCCCTGCCGCTCCATATAGCCCAATCTGCCGAAAATATCTGCAAGGACGGGATTGCGTCGTGTGGAGGAAATGCTGGACAGGTCTCGTTCCTGTATTCGCGTACCGTCGGGCATACCACCGGGAGAATAAATGGTAAGGCGGTCATCGTAAATATCAATGTGTACCTCGCTGCCTAATATCAGATAGTCGCGGTGGATCAGTGCATTGACAAGCGCCTCAAAAACGCTTCGTTCGCAGTAGTCGGGCATCTCAACACGGGAATCGGCGGTTTTCTTCCAGCGCGTTTTCATATTCCGCTTGACAAAGCTGACACCCTCATTGAGCAGAATAATCAGGCTGCCGGAGAATTCTGCACTGTCAAGTGCATCCACCATGCCGCCGCTTTTATCAAGGCCGTTCCAGCGTGTGCAGAACAGGCGGGAATGCCGGATGGGAGAATCATCCGCAAGCAAAGCGCCTGCATTGGTCAGCTTGCTGTGTTCGTCCCGCATATCGAAAGAATCGAACAGCTTTTCTTCCATGCTGTTGCCCGTCCAAGCCTTATACCGTTCGCGCAGCTTGGAAAAAGCGTAATCCTTGAAATCATACTCGGAAACCAGTTCGTCATAGGTGCGGTGCATCCCTTTGAGAATCAGCTGATTCAGCGCATAGGACGGGGCAATCACGCTTTCATTGCCCATTCGGATATAGGCTTCCATGATACCGTCCGCTTTATAGTAATACGGCGTAGACCGTCCGGACGATACGGACAGGACAAGGATGTCCTTACCATTTTCTCGTTCAGGAGCAAGGACAAAACTCGGATAGGGCGTGATTCGCTCTTTGATCAGACGGCTGATCGTCTCCGCATCGGTCTGCGCATCTGACAAGCCTATCACGTTTCTGTCATCATCAATCCCGAAAAACAGCGTGCCGCCGATGCCGTTTGCAAAGGCACTGACGCTTTTGAGCCAGCTTTTCGGCTTCTTTACCTCCAGCGCGACCTTGAAATCACATTCGGTCGCTTCTGCGATCCAGCGGTCAATCATCATTCTCACCGTCCTGTCCCTTATTTTTTCCTCTGCTCTTATAGACATTATACTGATTCTTACACCGGGGACTGCAAAATGCGGAATTGGAACGGCTGCTCAGGAACACCTTCTGGCAGTGCTTGCACAGCCGCAGGGGCTTCTCTCCGTCCACCAGCAGGAAGCTGAACATCATCTGGATGCCCAGCAGCAGAGAGTGGAAATCCCAATAGATGGTCGGCTTGTCCAGCAGCTCAATATGATAGCTGGGCGCAATGCCGCCAAAGGCGGCCATGCCCATGCGGTACAGATTTCTTGTATCCTCGTCGATCAGATTATAATCGTTGTAGTACAGAATAGATGTGGTCAGGGTAAAGGCCCAGTCCTTGAACTGCTGTGCCACCCATTCATACGGTTCAGCGTACTCCCGCTGGAAGCTCATGGTTTTCGCCATGGGTTCATCTGCAAAGGTCATGGTCAGCGCCACCATCGTGCGGTCACCGGACACGCTCCAGCTGGACTCAATGCCCTTCTTGACCAAATCCAGCTGGTCAAAGGGATAGAACAGCGCCAGATAGTCCTCGGTTTCCATGGATTCTGCCCTGATGAAATGGTTTTTCGGCAGATACACTTTCTCATAGTCCATGAAGGACGGCGTGGTGGGCAGCGCTGTCATCAGGCCCAGCAGGCCGTAATGCGTCACAAACTCCAGAATGGCCTTTTCCACCTCGTCCTCCGGACTGCGGTTCATCATCAACATTCCCACATTCAGCGCATCCAGCACGATTCCCGGCGCTTCCTTCAAGGGATTATAGATGTCAGGTTTAGCGTTCTTTCCCGGCGTGATGTACCGCCTCCCATCTGCGGCGGTTTTCAGTTCATAGCGGTCATACCGCACCCAATGGGAACGGGACTGCTCAAAGAGATTCTTCATGGCGTCGATCCTCTCAACTCGTAATCCAACTATATATTAACCATATTACTATTGTATCAACCGTCCTTGACATCGTCAAGGGCGGTTTTCTTTTTTCTCGGTTTGGTTTTGTTTTCCCGGCGGATCACGGCATCTTTGCCCATGGTTTGCAGCAGTGCTTCATATTCCTCTACGAACTCTCGCTCCCGCAGCGTAAGTCCATGATCGTTTTCCAGCTTTTCGCTCAGATGCTCATACATCCGCCTTTGCAGCTTTTTCTGAATGGTCATCCGCAGCTTTCGGATGTTCCGGTCGGACTGCCCACGGATGGCAGCAAGCCGTGTGGTTCTGTATTGCTTGACGAACAGGTAATACAGCACTTCCTTCTGTTCATCGCTGAGGGTGAAGAAGAGCTTGGAGAGAAACCGGTTTGCTGTCAGCTCGTGCAGCTCATAGGGACAGGAGAAGATGATGTCGAGAAAGTTTCCCTGACAGAGCTGACGGAACCTTGGCAGATTCATCCAGAGGGGAGCAATCTTCGGATCAGGTACAGCCTGAAACTCCAACGGCACGTCTCCACGCAGATTTTCGTGGTCACGCTCCCGGCGCTCCCGGTTCCTGTCCAGCTTGTTCCATTCGTCTACCACAGTCAGAAAATCCGATTCTGTCCGGGCTGCTTCCTCTAAACGCTTCAACGCCTCTGCACGAATCTCCCGCTTGAGTCGTTTTTCACTGGTGGGCGCGGCTTCTTCCTCCTCGTCCTCCAGCTCGGCATGATAGTCTCTGGGATGCTCGTCCTGCTCCAGCTCTCTCTCCAGCTCCAGCGTGCGTTCCTCTGCAAGCGCTTCTTCCAGCGTCTCATCCACCGGCGCAGTGTCAGACGAATCCTCCCAATCGGCAAAGCTATCCTCATCCATTTCAAGGTCGGCTTCCTCTATTTGCTCATCGGTACCTTCTTCCTCATCGGAAAAATCATCATCCCACAGCAGTTCATCCTCCCATGGTTCCACGACAGCTTCACCTCCTCGAAAAAATATTTTTCTTTTTCTCAAAAAACAGTTCCGATTTACACCCCGTTTTTCTCCTATTAGTGAAAGGGTAATCTAAGCGCAAGTTACTAGGGTTACTGTCATAAAACATAAAGGACAGAAAGGAGAAATGAGTATGGAAAATCAGCGCAAAGACATGATTGGCTTACAGCCAACGGAACCGGACTTATTATACCAAAAACCAACCAATCACGCAAGGAGGACGCCTATGGAGCAGAACAAGCGAGAACAGTTTATCATCCGCCGCATCGGCGGCACCACCTACAAGGTCAGGGTCGCGTTCAGCGAGACGGCAGCGGAGACCATGGAGGAAAAGATTCTGCGGATGATCCGCAATGAAAGGGTTACAAATGACGGCACTTGTGGTATAATGGAAGCACCACAAATGAGCCGTCAGTCTGAAAGGAGCGCCGAATGCGCATGAAACAGACTGAGGAAAAGATCACCGCTCTGTATGAGCGGCTAAGCCGTGACGATGACAATGCCGGTGATAGCAACTCCATCGTGAATCAGAAAAAATACCTCGAAAGCTATGCCCAGCAGAGAGTCTACACCAACTGCCGCCACTATACCGATGATGGATGGAGCGGCGGCAATTTCGAGCGTCCGGCATGGAAACAGCTGGTGGCGGACATTGAAGCAGGCAAGGTGGCCCATGTCATTGTCAAGGATATGAGCCGGGCGGGGCGTGACTATCTGCAAACCGGCTTTTACACAGAGGTATTCTTCCGGCAGCATGGCGTCCACTTTGTTGCCATTGCCAACGGCGTGGACAGTGATGACCAGAACAGCAACGAGTTTGCGCCCTTCCTCAACATCATGAACGAATGGTATCTTCGTGACCTGAGCCGCAAGCAGAAAACCGCCATTCGGGTCAAGGGGGAATCCGGCAAGCCAACCACCAACTGTGCCATCTACGGCTATAAGAAAGACCCGGAGAACAAATACCACTGGCTGATCGACGAGGAAGCGGCTGCCGTGGTGCGGCGTATCTTCCAGCTGACCATTGAGGGCAAAGGCCCCTACGACATCGCCCGCATCCTGTTTGATGACAAGATCGACACGCCTGCGGTCTACTTTGGCAAACAGAACAAGGGTGTCTGGAAAAGCAAGGAGGAGTTCCCCAACCCGTATAACTGGAGCGGCTACATCGTTGGGCAGATTCTCTCCAAGCCGGAGTATATGGGGCATACTGTGAATTTCCGTTCCCACAAGCAGTCCTATAAGGACAAGAATGCGGTGATGAATCCCCCGGAGGATTGGCTGATTTTCGAGAACACCCATGAAGCCATCGTGGATGCAGAAACATGGGAGCTGGCACAGAAGCTGCGGAAAACGCCACGGCGGCATGACACGCTGGGTGAGGCGAATCCCCTGACAGGGCTTGTGTTCTGTGCTGACTGTGGAGCAAAGATGTATAACCATCGGTCACGAGGGACAGAAAGCAAACCTTATCCCTACGATGCGTTTGAATGCTCCACATACAAGTTGGCAGGTCAAAAGCGCTCCGCCGCTTGCTGTGGACATCATATCAGCACCAAAGCGCTGCGGGAGCTGATTCTGGAAACCATCCGGGCTGCCAGCACCTTTGCCATCTCCGACCGAGACGCTTTTCTGGAGAAGGTACGCTCCGCCTCCCAGCTGCGGCAGGCGGAAGCCGCCAAGGAAACCAAGCGGAAGCTGAACAAGGAGAAAAAGCGGATTTCTGAGCTGGATACCATCATCAAGAAGCTCTATGAATCCTTTGCCGTCGGGCGCATTACCGGCGAGCGGTTCGACAGCCTGCTGGCGGAATATGAGGCGGAGCAGAAAGCGCTGACAGCATCCGTCTCTGAAATGGAAACGCAGATGTCTGCCTTTGCGGAGGACACCGACCGGGCCAAGCAGTTTCTGGAGCTGGCAAAGAAGTACACGGATTTTTCCGAGCTGACCACGCCCATGATCAACGAGTTCGTGGAGAAAATCATCGTCCACGCCCCGGAAAAAATTGACGGCGACCGGGTGCAGGAAGTGGATATCCACCTTCGCTTTATCGGGCAGTTTGAGCTTCCCGCACCGGAGCTGACCGAGGAAAAAATCAAGCGGCAGGAGCAGCTCAAACGGCATCGCATCAAGAGCCGGGAGCGGTATCAGAAAATCAAGGCCGGTGAACACGCTGTCGGACAGCCCTTCATGCTGACCTGCAAGTGCTGCGGGCAGGAATTTGCCTCCAAGCGGACGAACACCCTGTTCTGCGGCCCCAACTGCCGCTCCAAATTTTACCGGCAGGAGGTAGCGGAGAGCCGTAGCCGGGCGTGTACCTGCGAAAACTGCGGCAGGGTGTTTACAACAACGAGGTCAGATGTCAAATACTGCGGTGACGATTGCCGTTATCAGGCACAGATCAAGCGACAGGGCGTGCGGAAGAAAGCCTTGCGAGAGGCGAAGATCGAACCGGCAGCGCCGGAGAAAGAAACAAAAACAGCATAAGATAAGACGCAAACGGCGGCTTGCCCCTAAACGGGCAGGCCGCCGTTTTTTGCGCAGAAATGGAGGTACGATGAATCTTTTTGAAATTGTAAAATACGGCGTAAGCTGCCGGGAGGCAGCAGAGCGGTACGGCGTGGAGGTCAACCATTATGGCATGGCCCTCTGCCCGTTTCACAATGACCGGCATCCCAGCCTGTATGTGGCGGACGACCACTATTATTGCTTTGCCTGCGGGGAACGCGGAGACGTAATCGACCTTGTGAGCAAGCTGTTCCAGCTCTCACTGTATGATGCAGCGCGGAAGCTGATGGCAGATTTTCATCTCAGCCCGGACAAGCCGCCCAGCGCAGCGGCGCTCCACGCAAAGCGTGTCCAAACAGAAGCACAGCAGCTCAGAGAAAACGAGCGGCTGTGCTTTTCTGTTCTGTCCGATTACGCCCGTGTGCTGCGGAACTGGAAGGTGCGGTATGCGCCGCAATCTCCTGACGAGCCTGTTCCCGCACGGTTCGTGGAAGCCTGTCACAAGCTCGATGAAACGGAATATTACTTAGATATTCTGTGCGCCGGGGATTCCCACGAACGCGCCGAAGTGGTTCAGCAGCAGGTGGCGGACGGCAAACTGGACAGGCTGCGACGGAGATTAGAGGAAATTCACAAGGAGGACGAAAATGACAACGACACCGCAGACGTGGCCTGACTGGTACGATGGCAGGCACATCAATGAGGTGCTGTTCTGCCAGCAGTTTTTGGACAAGCACCCCATGAAATGTGTGCGCGGGCGGCTGTTCACCGTGGACGGGCTGATCGAGGACGAAGGGCAGATCGGTAATCTCATTCTGGAGGAAATCTCCGGAGTTCTGACCTCCGGACTGTCCAAAGTTGTGACAAATCTGCTTGCCAGTATCAAGCTGCAAGCGTATTCGCCGCCGCTGCCCATTGAGACGGACCGCATCCATGTTGCCAACGGAACGTATTTCATGGACGGCAGCTTTACCGCCGACAAGAGCTACTGCAACAACCGCCTGACCGTCTCTTACAATCCTGATGCACCTACACCGAAACGCTGGCTGCAATTCCTGTCCGAGCTGCTGCAACCGGAGGATATTCCCACCTTGCAGGAGTTTCTCGGCTACTGTCTGCTGCCCACCACCAAAGGGCAGAAAATGCTCATGCTCATCGGTAAGGGCGGCGAGGGCAAAAGCCGCATCGGTCTTGTCATGCGCGCTCTGCTGGGCGACAGCATGAATACCACCAGCATCCAGAAGGTAGAGAGCAACCGGTTCAGTCGCGCAGACTTGGAAAACAAGCTCCTGATGGTGGATGACGATATGGACATGAGCGCACTGCCCAAGACCAATTATATCAAATCCATCGTGACCTCCGAGTGCAAGATGGATATGGAGCGCAAGGGCGTTCAGAGCTATCAGAGCCAGCTCTATGTCCGCTTTCTCTGCTTCGGAAACGGTGCGCTGACCGCCCTGCACGATAAGTCCGACGGCTTCTTTCGCCGCCAGATCGTGCTGACCACCAAAGACCGGCCAGCAGGCAGAGCGGACGATCCGTTTCTGGTGGACAAGCTGCTGCGGGAGAAGGAGGGCATCTTTCTCTGGTGTCTGGAGGGTTTGCATCGGCTGATTGGGAACAATTATCAGTTTACGGTCAGTTCTAAGGCAAAAGAGAATATAGAGACTGTCAAGCGCAACAGCAACAATGTGATCGAGTTCCTGCAATCTGAAGGGTATATCCGTTTCAAGGCCGACAGTGAAGCCAGCTCCAAGGCACTGAATGAGGCGTATCAGCGCTGGTGTGAGGACAATGCGCAAAAACCCATGTCTGCAAATCGTCTCAGCTCCGAGCTTGCGCAGAACGACCGCCTTTACAACGTGGAAGCCACCAACAATGTCCACGTCAGCGGCAAACGGGTGCGTGGTTTTATGGGCATCGAGGTGGTCAATCCGCTGCCGTATTAAAAGCGGAGCGCGGACTTCAAAAGTGCCGTACACGCCGTACACTCTGTACGGCTGTTTTCAACTTCATCCGCAAAATACGGTTTTGCTTGTGCGTTTGGTGAAGCAATTCACGGCATAGTGTAAAATCTGCTGCTGAATCGGCATCCGGTACGCAAAACCGGCGTACAGCAGCGTACAGAAGTCGGCTTTGCCGTACCGAGCCGTACACAGACGGCTCTATTTTGCTATTCCAAAATCAATGCTTGTGAAATCCGTGAAGATTTTTGCCGCAGGTCGAGCGGACTGCACCATCCGGTGATTTACCGAAGCGCGAAGGCGCTGCACCTGACGGCGGCATATTCTGCCGTTCCGTATGCTCTCACACAGAACGATGAAGCCGATAGGGCGAAGTTGTGAACAGGGCATCACGGACGGAAATCTGAGCGGATTTGCGGCATGGCAGATTTTTCACTGCAAAGCGCACACAGTTCACTTACTCAAAAATCAATATCACGAAAAATGGAGGTAAAAAGTTGATGAAATCCAATCTGAGAAATGAGATCAAGTCGTACATCGTCCGTCAGGGCATGACCATGCAGGAGGTGGTCGATCTGCTGCGGGACGAACACGGCTGGTCTGACAGCGTTTCCAACCTTTCAAACAAGCTCCAGCGGGAGTCCCTGCGCTATGTCGAGGCTGTCCAGCTTGCCGACGCGCTGGGCTATGAGATCGTCTGGCAGAGGCGGAAGTGAGGAGGATGTTCACATGACGGATACGGAAAAGAAGCTGTTGCAGGCGCAGCACCGATTGGAGGAAGCACAGGCGCGGGATCGCGTCAAGGAGCGAAAAGCCCGCACTCGCAGGCTCATTCAGGAGGGTGCAATTCTGGAAAAGGTGCTGCCGGAGGTGCGGACGATGGAGCTGCCTGCGCTGGAGGGGTATCTTTCACGGAAGCTGGGAAAAGAAATCTAAATTTCAGATGGGAGGTCTCCGGGAAACCGGGGGCCTTCCTCTTTTTTCTCCCGAAGGGCGCACTTACTCACCACCCCGAAGGGGCGGTGGTATTTCCTGCGGAAATCGTGCGCTCTGCGAGGCGAATGCGGCTGCTGCGGCAGCCTCCAGACAATGCCACAGCACCTGCAAGTGCTGCTGTCATCGTCTGCGCAGGTCGCAGTTGTTTCCGTTTTGGAAACAGTCTGCTCCCTGCCCGCACAAACCTGCCACCGGCAGCTTTATTTGCGGCTATGACCCGAAGCTCGACTTCGGGTCATTTTCTCTTTTGCGAAAGAGAAACAGAAAAAAGAAAACGAGGTAACGAACAATGGCAATATACCATCTGGAGGCGAAGGTGGTCAGCCGGGGCGCAGGGCGCTCTGCTGTGGCCGCCTCCGCTTATCTGAGCTGTTCCCGCCTCTACAACGATTACGACGGGATACAGCATGACTACACAAAAAAACAGGGACTTGTCTGGCAGGAAGTGTTTCTGCCGGAATATGCCCCGCAGGAATGGAAAGACCGTGAGCAGCTATGGAACGCCGTAGAGGAAGTAGAGACTGCGAAGGACAGCCGGTTGGCGCGGGAGTTCGTGGTTGCGCTTCCAATAGAATTGAGCCGTGAGGAGCAGGTCGAGTTGCTGCAAGAATTTATCCGGGAGCAGTTCGTATCAGACGGGATGTGTGCCGACGCTGCCATCCATGACACCGATGGTCACAATCCTCATGCCCACATTCTGCTGACGGTGCGCCCGCTGGATGAACGAGGCAAGTGGCAGTACAAGACCGAGAAAGAATACCTCTGCATGAAAAACGGCGAGGAACGCGGTTTTACTGCCGCTGAGTTCCGGGCGGCGCAGAACGAGGGTTGGGAGAAACAGTACCCTTACAAGGTTGGCAAAAAGAAGGTGTACATGACGCCATCTGCTGCCGAGGCGCAGGGGCTTGTCCGGGCTGACAAGCATCCCAAAAGCACCCGTTACGGCAGGCAGAATCCCATCTCCGAGCATTGGAACAGTGAGGAGCAACTTGTGACATGGCGGGCAGCGTGGGCGGATGTGAGCAATCTCTATCTGGAGCGCGCCGGACGGGTGGAGCGGATCGACCACCGCAGCAATGCCGCCAGAGGGCTGGATGAGCAGCCCACCATCCACGAGGGCGTGACCGCACGCGCACTGGAACGAAAAGGCATGATTGCTGACCGCTGCGAGATCAACCGCCAGATCAAGGCAGACAACGCTCTGCTCCGTGAACTGAAAGCGACGGTCAAGAAGCTGATGCAGGCGGTAAAGAATACGGTTCCTGCCATAGCAGAGGCAATGGAAAAGCTACGCAGCAGCATACTGATTTTCAGTTATCAGCTTCGTTATATCGGTATGGGTAAAAACAGCATGGGCAAGCGTATCAAGGCCGTCAAGTCGGAACTTGAACGCTATATAGGCTTGGTGCAGCAGATTAAGGAGAAATCCAAGGAACGGAAAGCTCTGCTTGAGGAGAAAAAGGAAACGCCGTTCTATCAGATACCCAAGCTGCATAACCTTACCCGTCGTATTACCGAGCTGACCGAGGAAATAGAGGAACTGAAAACCGAAAAGGAAATGCTGCTCCGTTCTTTGGACTGCGCCGATGATGTGGGCATTTCTGATGTGAAGAAAGAAATCGCCACCTTGGAGGGTGCACTAAAGAAACTGTCCGAACAGGAAGAAAAATATTCTGCCGAGCTTGATGAAGCTTTGAAGCAGTATGCCGAGCAGAAAGAACAAGCCGCCGGTATGGATGCCGCCGATCTGATGGATGCACGGCTTGCCGTCCGTGAGGAAAAGGAACGCTCTGCCATTGATAAGGTGAAAGCCGCCTACGGCGAGAAATACGATCCGATGATGATGCACGACAGCAAGCGTGACGTGGCAAACCTGCTCCATGAGGAAGCTGAAGAACGCTCCATCCGTGAACGTCTGCGTCAGAAACAGCAACAGAAGACAAAGCAGAAGCAGGACAAGAAGAAAAGCCGAGACAGTTGGGAGCGATAATATTTCAGTGGGAGTGCATTTTGAACGATGCACTCCCACTTTTTCTTTGATAATTAGCAAAAAGTGTAGAATCCGATCGTTTTTTGTGGTATAATTATTATGAATATTGTGTACTTATACGAGGCGGTGTTTTGTACAGAGCGATTAGTGGTAAATAAGCTAATGATAAATTTATGGAAAAGCTGAACCATTTCAGCGTGAACTATGTTCATGTAAAGGGATTACACATGGGCGGCGCGTTGAATCAGGGTAAAAGGAAAAACTTTCTACATAATTTCTCATCGAAGCGACTGTGAAGGGTTTGAGAGAGATCCTCTTATGATATTTTTCTTATTTCTCAAAAAGGGCTTTTGGGGGTATAAGATGAAAGAAACGCATATTACGATTTATATCCACGACTTGGAGATTTCGGACAAGAGCAAAAGTTTCCTCGCCCGTGTGGGCTTAATGAAGCTAGACGATTTGCTGAACTGCAATATGACAGAACTATCTGCAATGCGCAATATCAGTGAAGATGTTCTCCAAGAGCTAAATGGCGTAATAGCCCATTCAGACGTTATCATCAGTTTCTTTGAGGAACGAGCAAAACGAATCAAAGAGATTCTTCCTAATGTTCAAGATGCGCCGATTGAAAGTCTTGGACTAGGTACTCGTGCAACAAACGCGTTGAGACGTGGCGGCATCCACACGGTCGGAGCGTTGATTCAAATGTCTCAGAAAGATATTTTTGAGCTACGTAACGTTGGCGTGTTGAGCAGAGAAGAAATCACGAAAGCCATTGAAATCATCGTACAGAGTGGTAAGATCGTATATCACGAGCGCGAAGAGGAATCAAAGACAATTATCGAAACTGCACCGGAAAGCAGCAGACTATCTGAACTCCTGCCGGAAATCGAATCTATAAGACTTGATGATGTTCCTTTTAGCGTTAGAGCCAGAAATGCATTAAAGAGGGCAAATATTCAGACTGCAGATGAACTGGTCCAAATGTCCGAGAAGGATATCATGGGCCTTCGAAATGTTGGTGCCCAAACAAGAGACGAAATACTTGCGGTCATCAATGCAATAATTAGAGAAGGTAGAGCTTATTTTGATAATCTCACATCTCAATACGATCAAAAGCATGGAGATGAACCTATCGTAGAATCTGCCAGTAAAGGTTTTGACTTTGCGGTCATTGACATTTTAACAGAAAGATTTGGATTCAAGCCAGCTAAGATGACGGAATGGTTTGGGCTGTCAAGGCAAAGCGTGTATAACGCCTTGGAGAAGCGATTGCCGCAGCGCAGATCTACATGGACAGGAAAGACAATTTCTGAAAGTGAACTGTCAATTCTTGCAAAACTGATCGAAAACAAAAGTTTTGACTATACTGACGACGAAGTAACCTGCTGTTGTATGAACAACAGACAGGACGATTTCGTCTGCCTTTTTATATACGAGAACGAGATCAAATGCCTCTTCCTAAAAGACTTGCCGGATGAGATTCGGGAACAAGTTGTCAGCAAAAAAATGCATATGTATACGGAGCGGGAGTTGGCCGGTGAATCTGACGGAAGAGTTATAAATGTCCTTACGAAGCCTTTCTATCGCCCGGATAATCCAGAGCGATTCAGAGCAAATGCACAGTTTCGAGGAATGACGTCGGATGAATACGCTGTTTTCATTTCCGGATATCCATACCTCGATCAGCGCAGCGTTACAGATGAGCAGATTGTTGCCTTCATGAAGGAAAACATGGTTGACGGGAAGGTGTACATCTCTTCTGATCCGAAAAACCAGTGGATTAGATCAATAGCCTCTCGGAATGGCTATACAATCAAGAGCTTTATTGAGCTTTATGGATTTGAATCACGGCTCGATGGTTCAGAGCTTACGTCTGATGCGGCGAAAGAACGTCATCGTGAAGAGCTGAGGCAATATGTTGTTCATGATAATGTTGTTTATTTCCCTACAGACTCACATATCTACAAGGTGCTTCAAACATATACCTATAAGAGTGGGACGGACCTTAACAGCTATATTCGTTCATTAGGGTTTGAAAGAACTACTGAGCGTCCCGATGTTGCTGTTGATGTACTTGAAAAGGATATGGAGGTCAGGCAAAGCGACGGTACTTTTGAAGATAAAGTTTTTGCCATGTATCCCCTCATTGGAAGCCGTATTCTGAAACCAGAAACGGTGGACAAGCTAAATGAAAATGCGAGAAAATACATTGACCTAGTACTTAGAGAACCATGGACAAAGCTCTCATTGCGTGCAGAAATGCAAATTACCCTTGCGCTGATTAACAACGCAAAGAATTGGAAGAATGAGGAAAACAGTAATTTCTGGAACTATATTACTCTCCAGTTCGGGTATCGTGACGCAAGTGGATCGGTAGTAAGACTTCTTCAGTCGTCCCTTGAGAATGCAATGAAGCGCAACCAGCGTCTTTTCTTGGAGGATGCAAATGGACGCGCTTTCAAAACAACGGTTGTGATCCATGCGCTAAGTACGAAAAAGTCGTGGATGGCTCTGTTTGATTTCCTGTTCGACTTCTACAAAAGCAACCTTAACTGGCGCGTGATTCCAAACGACCCTTTGATTTCAGTTATGGTCCACGCGCTCCAGCGAAAATTATCAGGCGGCAATGAGGAAGATGTCGAACTGACAATCAGCTCTAAGGCGTATTCATTCCAGGAAGGAATACGGAAACTGATCCTTTACCGGCCTGTCTATACGCGGAACCTGTTTGAAAGGTTAATCGGAAAAATCGATTCGCTTGTCAACTCTGAGACCAAGAAAGTCAATACATACGAAGAATTGCTCTGTGAAGAGTGGTTCAAAGAGAAGATCATTGCGATTGCAAATACAAAAAAATCAGAGAGACAGACGCAAGTCACTCAGCGTGATGTCGCAATAGATTATTCCCGTATCCGTGCGAAGTTCATCCTGAAAAATGAAACGGACGTACAGCTCATACTCCCGGATATTCGCTTGAAGAACGAGGAGATCAAAAAGGCAACACTTTACGTAAGCTGCAATGGCAGAGAAGTAATGCAGCAGAACCTTAGTTGGTACGGGAACGAGCTCGGAAAGACGCTAAACGGTGTCGCCGCTTCTATTTCGGTGGGTTCTCAAGAGGATAGTTTGCTGAACATTTGTGTTCGGATCAAATGTGATGACGAGTGGATCTACGACTCAGAAGAAAGCCTGCATCGTAACGTGTTGCTGTTCTACGGCGGTGCTGAGATCTCGGCAAATCAAGTCAAACGAGACCACTATACGCTCGTAGTGCCTAAAATGTCGGAGGTAAAGACAGAGAACACGGATATCGTCGAGATTGACTCGATGAAAAATGCTGGGCTGAAAGCGTTCTTCTTGGAGCTGAAGGACGGATATGTGCTTTCGGTGGATGGCCGTTTGATTGCCTTCGACAGTGAGAATGGGACAGACCTCAAGGTTATCACTCCAAGCGAATCTACATCCCTGCCAACGGTCACCATTCAGGACACGGAAGCTTTCCTCGCCTTTCGGAAGAGTACTTGTAGCATCATTCTTGGAAATCGCGATTACACGCAGCAGTTTGTCCTCTTAAAAGACGGCGAGAGAATAGAGTTTGACTCATTAGAACAGTCCGACAATGGACTCGCGTTCACCATGCCGTTTGATGGCGAACATGACGCGGTACGTATTCAAGTAATCAATCTGGCAAACGAACGATTGATGTTTGACCGGACATTTGTTCTGATTTCCGAAGCAGATTGCTGCTTTAATCGTGAATTCTATTATAATGCAAGCGATTATGACGGTGCAGAATTTTATGCGGACATAGATGATTTCCATGAAGTAGTTCCTTTTGGGAAAGATGAGGCTGAAGTCCGGATACCTTTCCGTAATGGAGAACTCCATGCGGATATTCCGAAAATCACCGTGTCTGAAACCTCCGGTGCATGGTTACAGGAGCCTCAACCAGCATGGTATATCGGACATATTCCGCAGAATAGTTTTCTCAAAGTAACCACTCCAGCGAGGGTCAATGTTCAGTTTCTCGTTGGTGGCAAAGACATCCTCTATGATGGTCAGGGCTTGGTGACGATTGGAAATGTCCTACAGTCGTTCGGTGGTACAGACAGCTTCAATGACGCAGAAGTGGTGATGAGAGTTGCCGGTCAGACACAGAGTTCCTCTTATTCTCTGGCGAGAGTTTTCTTCAAGGAGCGTTTTCTGAAATGTCCTTCCCTCTGGACAGAAGAACAAAAGCTGCTATGGGATCAAGGTGGAGTATTTATTGGTACTTCGGGCAGAGAATTCACTCTCTTGCTATCAAGTGCCGATGATAAGCTGTTTGAATTCAAGCTTAGCGAAGATACGGAGTATATCATCTTACCGGAAGATATGCCCATCGGGAACTATCAGTTTGAAATCAGTATCCAAACCGGAGGATTATTCAAAAGGGCAAAAGAAGTTGTGGCAGTCGGCGATTGTATCATCGGTGATAAAAACCTTCTACGTTTTATGAACCGCCGGATTGTTGTCGAATCTATAACAGATGAGTTCAAGGAAGAGGCCGGTCATATCCTGATACGCCCCTGCTATATTGACCAAATACAGTATTGTGGGATGGAGGATACCTCCGAAGGATACTGCCCGGTGTATAGCGGAATTCTCTACACGACTGGTTATCATGGGGAAAGGTATGAGTTCTCGTATGACGTTCACACGAACAAAAAGGGCATTACAAAAATGTTGGTGAATCCGGTTCGAATTGTGTATATCAGCGACACTGCACTGTGCATTACTGATCCAGATGGAGATGGTTTGTACTACTATAACTACTATGATCGCAGCCTGGAATCCGTAGTCTTTGCACTTACGGATCACGAATACACGAAGGCCAACAAACAAAAGTATTCCAATGCCGATCTATACTCGTATCGGACGGAAAGGGTGTAAGTATGTTTAGTCCAATAACTGCAGCAGACAACATCAAGGATGAGTTTATAGGGTACATATCGACGTTGTTCCATATTTCCGATAAGGATTACGCTGCGCAGTTTGCTGCTGCGTTGCGTGAGGAAGGTGCTATTGCAAAAGGCCCCTATCTTGATGTCAGCGACTCATATAAAACCGGAAAAAGCCTTGCTCAGATGATTGAGGAGGGCGAGGTGTCTTCACTCTTCCACAGTTTGGAGGGAGATATTCCCGATGGTGAAAAAGAGATCCAGATCAACCGTGGGCTGTATCTCCATCAGGAAAGAGCCCTTAGAAAGACAAACAAAGGTAAGAACATGATCGTTACCACGGGAACCGGCTCTGGTAAAACGGAGTGCTTCATCATTCCGATAATCAATCACTTGCTTCGGGAGGCCGAAGAAGGCACCCTTTCATCCGGCGTGAGAGCGATTCTGATTTATCCGATGAATGCTCTTGCCAACGACCAGATGAAAAGGCTGCGCAATCTGCTGAAGAGCTATCCTGAGATTACTTTCGGCGTCTATAACAGCAGCACAAAGCAAAATGAACAGGACGGGATTGCTGAATATGGTAAGGTGTACAAGGATGCAAATGGACGTCCCCTGAAGCCGCTGAAAAATGAGATCGTTTCTCGCGATCAGATGCAAAAGACGCCTCCGCATATCCTCGTGACGAACTATGCCATGCTTGAGTATATGATGCTCAGGCCCAAGGATGACCTGGTCTTTTCCAGAGCGAAACTGCGTTTCCTTGTCCTTGATGAAGCACATATCTATCGGGGAGCGACGGGAATGGAAACGTCCCTGCTGCTGAAGCGGCTTAAAGCACGAATCAGCAACCCGGCAAATGTCCTCCATATTCTCACCAGCGCCACGCTAGGCGGAAAAGAAGCGGATGATGATATCGTCAAGTTTGCGGAAACGCTGTGCAACGCATCTTTTTATGCTGAGGATATTATCAGGTCTCAAAGTGTGGTTCCGTCTTATGATAGGGAACCTGTCGATGTCCCCCTGTCTATGTTTGCGGAGCTTATTGATCCTCAAAACCCCCTGAATGTCATTGCTGATGATTATGGGCTTCCAATTCCAGATGGTATTCCCGACGCTGAGTATCTTTATGATCTGTGCGTTAGTGCCTCAGTTTATCGAGACCTCCGCAGAATAACAAGTCATCCTATGACGATTCCCGAGATAACGAGAGCACTCAGAGCAACCCACAATGTGACCCAGCAGGATGTTGCAAACATTATTGGAGTGGCTGCGCAAGCTTCCAAAAACAAGTCTGCCTTGATAAAAGCGCGTTACCACATGTTTGCAAAAGCGCTTGAGGGCGCATATGTTACGCTTGGTCAAAACAAAAAGTTGATGCTCAACCGAAACAGGAGCATTACGATAGGCGACGAAAATTGGAAAGTGTTCGAGTGTGCGATCTGTGATGATTGCGGAAGAGTAGCAGTAGCCGGAAAAGAAGTGGATGGAAAGCTTGAGTTTGCAAACAGCTCTTACGATCCTGAAATTGAGTATTACCTTCTCAGAGACAGTCGAGATATCGACTTGGATTTGGATGAGGAAGACGAAGATGACACAGAGGAAATCGGTAAAAATGATTATATCCTGTGCTCAAAATGCGGTGCCCTTATTCATGAAAGTTTGAAGGCAGACCCTCCCTGTACATGTGGGCTATCCCACTATGTAAAGCTTAGGAAAGCAAGAAAAAGCGGTTCGCGCGGAGATGGAAAATGCCCGAGCTGCAATTTTGGCACATTCAAAACCTTCTACTTGGGATATGACGCGGCAACAGCAGTTCTTGGCACCTCGTTGTTTGAAGAATTGCCGGAGAGCGAGAGAGTTCTCAAGAGCAAGAAAAGCGCACAGCCGGTTAAAAAGAGCTTGTTTGGAGCTGCAAAGCAAGGCGCTCAGGTTGATATTGTCCGCCGCAAGAGGCAATTCCTTTCTTTCTCCGACAGCAGAGGAGAGGCGGCATTTTTTGCGTCGTACATGACGGCGGCCTATAGTGAGTTCCTTCGCAGGCGTGGCATCTGGCATGTTGTTGAGAAGAACAAAGAAAATATGGCAGCGCATCCTTGGGAAATCCAGCACTTTGTGGATGAACTCACATCCTATTTCGATTCATGTAGAACATTTGCTGAACCGGGAGACAAAGGCGTTGAGAATTTAACGGCGACGAGCCGAAAAAACGCATGGATCGCCGTCCTGAACGAGATGGTCAATGCACGCCGAAGCACCAGCTTGGCTTCTTTGGGCATCCTCAAGTTCAATTATAAAGGGAACGCCGAGGAGATTATGTCGGGTGTTGCCGAAGCCTATCAACAAAAAGTTGAAGATGTGAAGGCTCTCTTCGATTTGCTTGCCATGGAAATTGTTTACCATGGCGCATTGGAGGGAGACTGTGATTTGACCGATGATGAGCGGGAGTACATTTTCTATACTCCAAAGCCCAAACGAGTAAAGCGCTGTAAGGATATGGACAAGGATAAGAAAAAGTCTTACCTTGCCGGTTGGTCTGCTGCCATTAGGAAAAACGGTAGTCTTCTGAAGAACGGACGTCTCAAGCGTGTTATGAGTGTTTTGAATCTGGATGAGGCATCCGCAAACGAGTTGCTGCAGATGTATTGGGATGAGGTTCTTAGAGGCGAGGAATCTCTTTCTACCGCCGGAAACGATGAGTTCTATTTCAGCACAGAGCGCTTTACTGTTAGCTCTGGAACGGAAGATATTCCGATCTATGTGTGTGATGTCTGCGGGAAGACCACCACGATGAACTGTAAAGACATGTGTACCACGCTCAAATGCGGCGGCCATCTTCGTCGGATCACGCATGATAGTCTTTTAAAGGATAATCACTATGCAAAACTCTATCAATCTTCTCTCATGCAGCCGCTTCACATTAAAGAGCATACGGCACAGCTCGGACGCGAGGAACAACAAAAGTACCAGGAGATGTTCGTCAACAAAGAGATCAATGCTCTTAGCTGCTCAACGACCTTCGAGATGGGTGTTGACGTGGGTGATCTGGAGACTGTATACCTGCGGAATATGCCTCCTTCACCGGCAAACTATGTGCAAAGAGCAGGACGCGCAGGTCGCGGTAAAAATGCAGCGGCGTTCTCACTTACATATGCTAAGCTCAGTTCCCACGACTTTACCTATTTCAAGAATCCGGAGAACATGATTACCGGCAAAATCGGTGTGCCGTTGTTCACAGTTCGTAATGAGAAAATTATACTGCGGCATATCTTTGCCGTCGCGTTGAGCGACTTCTTTGCAAAACAGGTTGATGTATACAATTCAAACAACGCCGATGTACTGCTGAGCGGGGACGGTTGGGAACGTTTCTGCGCGTACTTGTCAAGTAAACCAGAACATTTAAAGGATGTTCTGAAGGCATCCATTCCCGTATCTATGCACAGAGTTATGGGAATCAATGATTTCTCATGGACAGAGAAACTTGTTGGCAAAGACGGCGTTTTGAAAGTCGCTGTGGATGAGTTTCGCGGGACTGTTCAATACTACATTGATGAATACCGGCGCCTTCTTGCCGAGGGATTGACGCAACAAGCCGCGGCGGTCGAGAAAAAGCTATGGTCTTATCGTCGAGGGAAAGAGGACAATCGAGGAAGAAACGAGCTTATCGAGTTCCTCGTAAGGAATAATGTCCTGCCAAAGTACGGGTTCCCGGTAGATACTGTCGAACTGTATCAAAACACGAATGCTGCCACAGATAAGAAGCTACAAATGGTCCGCGATCTGCAATTGGCAATCTCCGAGTATGCACCGGACTCGCAGGTGGTGGCAGATGGCAAGCTTTATACAAGCCGATACATCCGAAAGTTGCCTCAGACCACCGGACAAGATTGGGAAACTGCATATATTGCTCAGTGCAACAACCCTTCGTGCATGACTTGGAATCATAGACTGATGGAGCCCGATGAGGGAGGAGAACCTTGTGTTTCCTGTCATGAGATCATTTCGAAATCCAGATGGAAGCAGGCTATTGAGCCGAGAAAGGGCTTTGTAGCAGACGCAAAACCGAAGGACGTCCCTATGCGAAAACCAGATAAGGCGTTTCGCAGTGATGACTTCTATATTGGCGACGCTCAGCGGCAGGTCATGCAGAAATACGCCTTCGTCATGAAGGACGGCAATCGTTTCCAGATGGAAACGTCCATCAATGACTCCCTTATGGTCGTTTGCAACGATGATTTCTATGTCTGCCCACATTGCGGTTATGCTGAAAGCACCATGGAAAACATGGAAGTGGCTGGGTTTAATTCCCACCAGAAAACCCTGGAGAAGAAACACATTACTCCATGGGGAAAAAACTGCGAAGTCAAACTGGTCAAAAATAAGCTCTGTCATGTTTTCAAGACGGATGTTGTGCGATTGGTTTTCTCGACACCACAGGCCGGCAATCAAGAAGTTATGCTGTCTGTCATGTATGCACTATTAGAAGCTCTGTCTTCCGTCATGGATATTGAGAGAAACGATATTAAGGGCTGCCTCCACAAGATCGTATATGACAACAAGCTGATTTATGCCATCGTTCTTTACGACGCTGTTGCGGGTGGTGCTGGCCATGTAAGAAGACTCGTTACTGAGGATGGCCGCTGTTTCCGACAAGTGGTTGAGAAGGCTATTGCTATCACAAAAGGATGCAATTGCTCGCCTTCGTGCTATAGCTGCCTTAGAAACTATTACAACCAGAAAATACATGACCTTCTTAACCGCAAGTATGCTTATGATTTTCTGGAGAACTACTATGGCGAGTTAGAACCAATAACTAATGAAGAATTTGAAAACGGCGAGTTGTATAACGTATAAATAGTGCCATAAATAAACACGATAAAGCGTTCCAACTTGACCGTCATCAGTGCTGCTTGCATTAAGAAATGTATCAATCGCTTGACTTTGCTGCCCATTTAAGCAGATCAGTTGCGCATTAGCATTAAATTGTGGAGGGGCTGCCATACAAATGACGTGTGGCAGCCCCATTGCTCTTTTGATATCCTTTTGCAGAAATCCACCCTTGACAAATCTCGTCTCAGAAGAAAATGCTGGAGGACTATGCAAAGAGTAATGGATATACCGATTTGGTGCATTTTACAGATGACGGATATTCCGGTGGAAATTTTGACAGACCGGGATGGAAAGAAATGCTCCGGCAGATTGAGGACGGAAGCATTGGCACAGTCATTGTAAAGGATATGAGCCGAGTCGGCAGGGATTACCTACAGGTAGGATTTTACACGGAGGTATTCTTTCGGGAAAAAGGTGTCCATTTCGTTGCTATCTCTAATGGTGTTGACAGTGATATCAACACCAGCAGCGAATTCGCCCCTTTTTTAAATATCATGAACGAATGGTATCTGCGTGACTGCAGCCGCAAGATAAAGGCAGTATTGCAGGCAAAGGGCAGGGACGGGAAACCAATTACCAACAATCCACCATACGGATATATCAAAGATCCGGAAGATAAGAATCACTGGCTCATTGACGAGGAAGCTGCGGCAGTTGTCCGCAGGATATTCCGGATGGCAGTTGAGGGAATCGGACCATATCAGATTGCAAGGATACTGACTGAGGAAAAGGTGGAAAAACCTTCATATTATCAGGCAAAGCGGGGATATGGATGTTACAAGAACCGGTGTGATATGTCAAAGCCATATGAATGGGCAGGAGTAAGTGTCGTAAGAATGCTTGAAAAACCGGAGTATATGGGAGATACTGTGAATTTCCGTACAAAGAAGCTTTCCTATAAGGATAAGGTTGCTGTAAAGAATGACAGTGACGAGATAGTGGTCTTTACGGATACCCATGAGGCGATCATTGACAGAAAAACATGGTATATGGTGCAGGAGCTTAGAAAGACCAAACGCAGGATAAACACAGAGGGCGAGACAAATCCGTTTGTGGGTAAGATTTTCTGTGCGGACTGCGGTGGAAAGATGCATTATCGTAATGAGGGAAAGCGTGCCGGAAGAAACTGGAGAGGACTGCCGGATGGCAGTGTCAGAACAACTCCAGCCTGTTATAACTGCGGCAATTATAATAACAGCCATGACCAGTCAGGAAAGGTCTGCTGTTCGCACAATATACAGGCAAAGGTGATTGACCAGCTTGTGCTTGAAACCATTCAGTATGCGTGTAAAAGTGTAAGGATGGATGAGAGAGCATTTGTCGAAAGCATCCGCAGTGCATCAGAAATCCGGGAACAGAGTGAGGCGAAGAAGCTGAAGGCTGCGTTAAAGCATCAGGAGAAGCGGTATGCAGAGCTTGATATCCTTCTTAAAAAAGTGTATGAGGACAATGCCCTTGGCAGACTGCCTGACAAAAGATATGAAATGCTATCGGCAGGGTATGAAAAGGAACAGGCAGAACTGGAGCAGTCCATTAAGACATGCAGGGAGCAGCTTACGCAGTATGACGAGGATACAGACCGGACGGAGGAATTTCTGGCACTAGTCCATAAATACACGGATATCACGGAATTAACACCTGTCATCATCAATGAATTTGTGGATAAGATACTTGTCCACAAAGCGGAAAAGATTGATGGCGAGCGTGTGATGGAGATAGAGATTTACCTTAACTTCATCGGTAAAGTGGAACTTCCGGCACAGGAACTGACGGAAGAAGAACTGGCTGAAATAAAGGAAAAACAAAGACTTCGTGAGCGCAATGCCATGTATCAGAGGCGGCGCAGGGCAAAGTTCATGCCAAAAACAAAAGCAATCCGTGCAAAGGTGCAGGAGGCTGAGATAAAAGAAGCTTTGGAGAATGCGAGTGCAAAAGCGGAAAAACTGCTTATGGCAGATAATGATACGCATATCGCAGAGGTAGTTGCCGGGGAAAACAAAGTATATGTTGATACCGGGATTTTCCCAACAGCAGAAGAGGTAAAAGAAAAATATGCAATTTAAGAAAGAGAGGATTTTATTATGACAGAGAAAATCAGAGAATATAAGATGAACGGGAGTCTGATTATTGGAGTAGATGCAGGCTATGGTAATTTTAAGACCGCAAGAAGGGTATTTCCGACTGCGGTAAGTGTGAGTGATAAGGCTCCGGTATTTGCCAGAGACTTTATTGAATGGAATGGCAGATACTATATCATCGGGGAAGGACACAAAGGATTTGTTACAGACAAAGTGACAGATGATGATAACTATGTGCTTACAATGGCGGCAGTTGTGAAAGAGCTGGAAGCAAGAGGCTATACGGACAGAAGAAATGCTGTCCGTATCCACCTTGCGGTAGGACTTCCGCTGAAATGGGTGCAGGCACAGAGAGATACCTTCCGGGATTATATGATGAAAGAGAGAATTGTAAAAGTCGGCTACAAGGACAGAACCTATGAAATGGAGTTCACAGGCTGTACGGTAATGCCGCAGTGCTACTCTGCGGTAGCGGAGAACCTGAAAGACTTCAAGGGAATGAACCTTCTTGTGGATATCGGAAACGGAACAATGAACCTGATGTATCTGAACAATGGCAGACCTATGGAAAGCAAGTCCTGGACAGAAAAGCTGGGAGTGTATCAGTGTGAGAAAGCTATCTTAAATAAGGTTCGTGATAATACCGGAACGGAACTGATGCACGAGGTAATTGAGAATTTCCTCCGCACTGGGGAGACAGATATTGCACAACCATATGCAGGTTTGATGGTGGAAGCTGCAAAAGAGTATGCAGTGCAGATTTTCCAGAAGCTGCGTGATTATGAGTACAATGAGCAGAAGATGAGGCTGTATGTTATGGGCGGTGGTGCAAGGATTGTAGAGGCATTTGGCGAGTATGATATGGACAGAGTGACATTTGACCATGATATCAGAGCTAATGCAAAGGGGTATGAGTATTACTGCTATATGATCTTAAAGCATCAGCAGAGAAAGAAGGCGATGTAAATGGCAGAAAAATCATGGAATAAGAATGTCCGATTTAACCGGAACAGTGAGAGTGCAATGCAGGCATGGAGCCTGCTTCACTCTGATGAGGTGGAAAAAGAGTTTAAGTCACAGAATGAATTTGTTATCTGTGCCATCAATGACTATTACGAAAGGCATCTGCGAAAAAAGCGTGATCCGTATCTTGAAACAAGGGAAAAAGAAGATGCTTTTGTGGAACGCATCGTAGCGTAGGTGGCTGAAAAAACATTGGCAAATCTTCCGACACTGGCGGGAATGTATCTGATTCAGCAACAGGCAGTGCTTACGGCAGGATTTCAGAGCACTGTGGCAGGTGCAAATGCAGGTATGCCGGTAATGCCAAGCCCTGCAAATGGCAATGGAAATGGCAGAATTAAGCAGGGGCATACTGCCGAAGCGGTTCTGGGGGAATCAGCAGAGGAAGAACCGGAGGATAATGAATTTCTTGATTACAGCTTTGGTGTGTAAAGCAAAAGTGCAGAAGATTCTATGGGACGAAGGCTATAAAGCCGGAAAATATTGATACCACCTTTGCAGGTGGCAATATTTATCCGGTGGGGGTTCTTAGGGGGCTGTGCCCCTTAAGCA
>OICV01000198.1_pt1 | contig 30482 bp, 26 predicted proteins | sample 1581361 | NCBI WGS metagenome assembly OICV01 (sample SAMEA3882551, study PRJEB24775) | human gut metagenome | biome: human-associated habitat; feature: intestine environment; material: feces | place: Netherlands | collected 2009/2010 | reverse complement strand
TTCCCCTCAGCCTTCTCTACAGGAAAACCATTTCCCAGAGGTCCCAGTACCGGAATGGTATCTCCGGCTTTCATCTGTGAAAATTCATCGGTTCCGGTTCCCTGTCCGGTCACTCTGTAAACCAGATGAAGACGGCCATTTTCTTTGTCAATCTCACAAAGACTGATCGGTCTGGGAAGAATTTTGGATTTATCATTTGTATAAAGAGATACAAACTGTCCTGGTTTCGCATCTGCTGCAATTCTGTCAGTCTGGATCCACATACTGTAAATGCCTGCACCAATGCTCTCCTGACTTACAACAGTGCAGATTTCTCTTGTCTTTTCGCTCATTTCATGCCTCCTAGCGATTGTTTAAAGCAGTACTGATGTCTTCGATCATATCTTTTACCGCCTGGCGGGATGCATCTGCATAATTTAATTCACCAAAGGAAGCATATTTTTCCTGTTTGTAAGCTGCAATGATTCCTCTGGAGGAATTGACGATCGCACCAAGTCCGTCTTCATTAAAGAAATGAACAAGATCGGCACCTTTTCCGCCCTGTGCACCATATCCCGGTACCAGGATGAAGGTTTTCGGCATGATCTTACGGAGAGTTTTTCCCATTTCCGGATAGGTTGCACCTACTACAGCACCTACATAGCTGTATTCATTTCCCATATGTGATTCTCCCCACTGGGCAACCTTCTCTCCAACCCACTCATAAAGCGGACGTCCGTCAATGATTCTGTCCTGAAACTCTCCGCTGGACGGATTGGATGTTTTTACGAGTACAAAAAGCCCTTTGTTCTCTTCTTTACATACATCGATAAACGGGTTGACACTGTCAGATCCCATATATGGATTGATTGTCGCAAAATCTTCGTCAAAACCTGCGATTCTGTTACTTCCCACCTGAACTTTACCCAGATGTCCGACTGCATATGCAGCAGATGTGGAACCAATGTCACCTCGTTTGATATCTCCAATAACTACCAGACCTTTTTCTTTGCAATAATCAATGGTGTTCTTATATGCCATTAAGCCCGGAATACCAAACTGCTCATACATTGCGATCTGCGGTTTCACTGCCGGAATCAGATCGTAAGTTGCATCGATAATTCCTTTATTGTATTCCCAGATTGCCTCGGCTGCACCTTTTAAGGTCTCTCCATACTCAGAAAATGCTTTCTTCTGGATATACTCCGGTACATAGGAAAGCATCGGATCTAATCCGACTACAATCGGTGCGTCCTTCTTCTCAATCTGTGCTACTAATTCATTAATCATTTATTTGTCCTCCTATTATGGTAATGCCACTCGCATCCGCTCAACGGCCTCCTACTGATCTTCTATAATTGCCCCATTGTAGCGGAGCTCACCATCTACGATGGTTGTCAGAACCTTTCCAACTAATGTCTGTCCGGTATATGGGGTATTGTGTCCCTTCGATTCAAACTTGATCGGATCAACGACCCATGTTTCTTCCGGATCGAAGATTACGATGTCCGCCTTCGCTCCCGGTGTCAGTCTTCCGTACTTGTCATCGATGCCGATGATCTTCGCAGGATTGTAGCTCATCTTCGTCGCCATATCCATGATATCCATAAGGCCCGGTGCTACAAGTGCCGTATACGTAAGTGCGGCAGACGTCTCTAATCCGACGATTCCAAATGGTGCCTTATCAAAGAACTGATCCTTCTCTTCTGCGGAATGTGGTGCATGATCGGTAGAGATTGCAGGCATCGTTCCGTCTACCAGCCCTTCCACCAGTGCCTTTACATCCTTCTCTGTCCGGAGTGGCGGATTCATCTTGTAGTTGCTGTTGGCTTCCTTGATATCTGCATCCGTCAATGTGAAATGATGCGGACAAACTTCGGCTGTGACATGCGCACCAAGCCGCTTCGCCATTCGCATAAGCTCGACCGTTCCAATTGTGGAACAATGGCAGATATGAAGCTTCGCCCCTGTCTCATGTGCAAGAAAAATGTCACGCGCGGTGATGACATCCTCCACGGAATTCGGAATACCCGGCACACCGAACTTCTCGGATGCAACGCCCTCATTTAACACGCCTTTTCCAACGAGATCCTTGTCCTCGCAGTGCGCCATGATCACTGCACCAAGCTCGGCTGCTTTCTTCATCGCCTCGCGGTAGACACGGATATCCATAACACTTTTTCCATCTTCGGAAAATGCAACAGCGCCTGCCTTTAACATCGCTTCCATATCGACAAGCTCTTTTCCTTCCATCCCTTTCGTAATAGAGGAAAGCTGCTTCACATGCACATATGCATGCTCCGCACGTTGCAAAATATCCTGCAATACTTCCACGTTATCGACAACCGGTTTTGTGTTTGGCATCGCACAGACTGTCGTCACACCACCCGCGGCTGCTGCACGCGAACCGGTAATGATGTCTTCCTTGTATGTCAGTCCCGGATCACGAAAATGTACATGCAGATCAATAAACCCCGGCATTACATATTTACCCTTTGCATCGATCACAAGATGTCCATTTTCCTGGGCTTCGTTGTAATCTGCCTGCTCGCCGCGGCTTCGCACGTAAATCTTCTTTATACAATCCTGTTCAATCAATACGTCTGCGATCTCGTGCAACCCGGTTGCAGGATCGACGACGTGACCATCAACTATGAGCATAATAATCCTCCTGTGTATTTATAATACATACATCTTATACGTCACACTTTCCTTGTATAACATGTAGAATAACCTTCGTTGTGATTCGAGTGCATCCGTACCGGAAACACGCACGGTTACACTTACTTTACTGCCCTCGTACTGCAATGCAGTCACTTCGGTTCCGAAGTCGCCAAGTACGGAAAGCATATCCTGTATAGACATCCCCTGTTCCGCCTGTGGATCGGGTGTCAGCTCGATCTTCACAGATGCATCTGTGGTGTCTCTTTCGTTTATCGCTGCCTGAACTGATCTATACTGCGTCTCAAATTCCGTATCCACATTTCCTTTTCCAAGGAAGATTCCATACTGATGATACCGCGATAATTGCATAACCTTCCGCACATACAGACGGTACAGTTTTTCCTCATCTGCATCACCGGGGAAACGTGCGTACACCTGCTTTTCGCGCTCTGGTTTGTATACGCTGTCCTGCGTTTGAAGCTTCGCTTCTGCCACATCTTCCGAGCAGCGCAGGCGATCCGTAAAATAGCGATGCATCGCATCATCCACCGCGTTGATCTGTTTTCGTATCTGATCTAATTCCATATTCTGATTTGTATTCCTTCCTGAATCCTTTTTCAAACCATAATTATTTTTTATTTTACCATAAGTCGACAAAAAAAGAAATGTTCTTGCTAGAATTTAACAGGATATCCCTGCAAAAAATTCTCATACTATCCATATATATCAAATCAATCAGAAAATGGAAGGGAATGTATTATGAATCAAACAGAGCACGCAGAAACAACCGTATATCTTTCCCTCGATGCAAGCACGATGGTTGCGTCCAAGCAGGTACACATTGAAGATATTGCTTCCGTCTTTTGCAGCCAGCCGGATATCATGCACGACGTGAAAAAAATCAAGCTGTTTACATTTCGTGACAACGAGCAGGGGCAATTAGTCGTCAATGCCCTTGCAATCATTGGAGAAATTCTGAAATACGATAAATCCGTGACTGTCCAGAATATTGGCAGCCAGGAATGCGTCGTCTACTATCGGAACTTAAGCGACGGACACAAACGAACCGGAAAAATAAAAGCCGCATTTCTGATGCTGCTCGCCTTTTTCGGAACCGCCTATTCGATCATGTCCTACAACGGGGACGTCGGTGCCATTGATCTGCTGCAGGATCTGTATCAGATGTTTACTGGAACGCAGGCAAGTGCAACCACTGCCGGATATCGATTTGGCATTCTGTTTTACTGTGTCGGGCTGTTCTTCGGTATGCTGCTCTTCTTCAATCACGGTCTGAACCACAAGAAAGCCGATGATCCGACACCGCTGCAGGTACAGATGCGATTATATGAGCGGGATGTCAACGATGCAATCGTTGTAGACAGCGCACGGGAGGGAACGAGTCTCGATGTTGATTAAAACGATTGCTTACTGTTTCTTTTGTATCTGTGCCGGAAGTGCTGTTTCCGCTGGTTTTGTCGCATTTATCACGATGCTTGGTATCTTCGATAAACTGGCAGAGCAGATGAAATCCGGCAAAGGTGTCCACCGGATTGAAGCTTTGATCATCGCCGGTGTCACGATTGGAAATGCTGCGTATCTGTTCGGACTCCGGATTCCGATCGGGCTGGCAGGATTCAGCATCTTCAATCTGTTTGGCGGCATTTTTATCGGGTGTCTCGCCGGTGCTTTAGCAGAAACCTTACAGGTCATGCCAATTCTATCCCGCCGTTTGGGCGTGCGGACATGGCTCCCTTATGTGATTGCCGCGGCTGCCATCGGAAAAGCACTCGGCTGCGCCTGGCAGATTCTGTTTTTCCCTTCTTAAATTATAGCGAAAGGAGTTATCTCTATGAAAGTAAAGCAAAACGACCAGGAATATAACCGTTACGTCGAAGCGATCACGCCGAAACACAGTTGTTTCAAAAACTGCCTGCACGCCTTTCTCGTTGGCGGCTGTATCTGTCTGCTCGGGCAGGTGATCTTCAACGTATGTACGACGCAGTTTCATTATGAGGAGGCAGACGCAATGAGCGTCTGTTCGATCCTGCTTGTATTTCTCTCCGTCCTGCTTACGGGGTTAAACCTCTACAAACCACTCGCGAAATATGGCGGTGCCGGTGCTCTGGTTCCGATTACCGGATTTGCGAATTCCGTTGCCGCCCCAACGATCGAATACAAAAAAGAGGGTGAAGTGTTCGGAAAAGGTGTCAAAGTGTTCACGATTGCCGGACCTGTTATCTTATTCGGTGTCGTAGTAAGCTTTGTCGCCGGTTTCATCTATTGGATTTTCAAACTACTGTAATAACAGATTATCCAGAAAGGAGTTATTATGAATCAGAATGAACAAGAAAAAACAAATCAGGCTGTCGGAAAACAGACCATACGCTTTGCCTGTCCACCAGCAATTTTAAGCCGTGCCTCAATCGTCGGTGACATGGAAGGGCAGGGACCTCTCGCCTCCTATTTCGACCAGATTGAGCCAGATCCTGCCTTCGGCATGGACTCGTGGGAAGAAGGCGAATCCGAAATGGTGCGCCGCGCAGTACAGACTGCCATCACGAAATCCGGCATCGCCAAGGAGAATATCCGCTATATCTTCGGTGGCGATCTGCTTGGACAGTTGATCGGTTCTACATTCGGTCTGAAAGATTTTCAGATACCTATCTTCGGTCTGTATGGTGCCTGCTCCACCTGTGGCGAAGCATTGTCACTTGCAGCTATGACTGTCAATGCAGGCTATGCCTCGCATGTCATTGCTGTGACAAGCAGTCACTTCGGTGGTGCAGAAAAACAGTTCCGGTTTCCACTGGAATACGGAAACCAGCGCCCACTCTCTTCTACCTGGACAGTCACTGGAAGCGGCGCATTCCTCGTATCTGCAACCAGTCCAGATCAGCCGATGAAAGAATACCCTCGCATCACTTCTGTGACAACCGGAAAAATCGTTGATTACGGCGTACGGGACAACATGAACATGGGCGCCTGTATGGCACCTGCCGCAGCAGATGTCATCTACCAATGTCTCGAAGATCTCGCCGTCAAGCCATCTCATTTTGATAAAATCATCACTGGCGATCTTGGAAAAGTCGGCAGTGAAATTCTGATAAAACTGTTACGGGATAACGACTACGACATCGAGAAACAGCATATGGACTGCGGCGTCTGTATCTTCGACAACGAGGAACAGGATACCCACAGTGGCGGCAGTGGCTGCGGCTGTGCGGCTGTCACACTTGCCGGCTATATTCTGCATCAATTAGAATCAAACGAATGGAAACGCGTGTTATTCGTCCCTACCGGAGCATTGCTTTCTACAGTCAGCTTCAACGAGGGACAGACGATCCCCGGCGTCGCGCACGCCGTTGTCATTGAACACATCGATTTATAAATTGGAGGATGTATATATGGACTATATTCTTGCTTTTGTCATCGGAGGAATCATCTGTGTACTGTCACAGATTCTGATGGATACAACCAAGCTTATGCCCGGACGGGTGATGGTAATCTTAGTCTGCACGGGTGTGATTTTAGGGGCAGTTGGTATCTACGAACCTTTCATGAAATTTGCCGGAGCGGGTGCTTTCGTTCCCCTGACCGGATTCGGCTACAACCTGTGGAAAGGAATCAAGGATGCAGTAAACGAAGATGGCTTTCTCGGACTGTTCCGCGGTGGTTTCAAAATGGCAGCCGTCGGAACCTCCGCCGCTTTGATCTTCTCTTACTTTGCATCTCTCATCTTCTCTCCAAAGATGCCAAAGAATTGAAGCTTTATTTATAACAAAAACAAAAAGAAGTATCTGATTGCAGTCATAAACAACTGTTCTCAGATACTTCTTTGATTTATATTACGTTTGCGGCTCCGGTGCCTGTGTCGTCGGCTCCGGTTGCTGTGTTGTTGGTTGCTGCGTCGTTGGCGCCTGTGTTGTCGGCGGTTGCTGCGTCGTCGGTGCCGGCGGCTGTGTTGTCGGCGTTGGTGCCGGATCGGTACCTCCAGTCTTCTCAAAGGTAACACTGATCGTTCCGTTTGCCTGTACATCGTTAAATGTAAAGCTTGAAACAGCGCCCTGACTCTGTCCATTTACAATGACATCCTTGATCCGGTATCCATTGTGCGGTGTGATATAGAAGGTTACATTGGCACCCTTCGCAACTCGAACCGTCGGTGAAATCGTTCCTCCTTCACCTGCTGAAGAAGCAAGTTCAATCTCACCCTCCTCTAACGGTGTATGAATATCACACACCTCATCAGTATATGTGTATCCATCAGTAGATTCTCCATTGGAGCCTACCAGCTTCTTATTTCCGTTTTCATCAATCTCGACTGTAAATGAAACAGTCTCCGGACATCCACTGTTTGCAAGTTTATGTGATTCTGTACAGAACTCAAGTGCCTCGTGTCCACTACATCTCTGTGATGGGATATCTGCCTGTGCATAATAATCCGAAGAAGTTGGGCAGCCTTCACCCGGAAGCAATCCGGTGATCTCGCAGACGCTGATCGTCGTGATACCCTCAGGTCGCTCAAAGTCTGCCGATGTATCCTGTCCTTCTAACTCTACAATCTGATCCATGATATCGCGCCACATATATTTATGTGTATTCTGTCCACCCATATCAACGTTACTGTCATAACCCATCCAGATAGACGCGGTATAATATGGTGTCATACCGCAAAACCAAAGATCATAGTTTTCAGAGGTTGTACCTGTCTTACCTGCACAAGTCATACCAGACTGTAATCTTGCCGGCGTACCAGTTCCGCTTGTAACTACGGACTTCATCGCCTCGATCAACTGCCATGCAGTTGTCGGCTTGATTACCTCATGGGAGGTTGGTGTCGTGTTGTCAACTACCACATTTCCATCATGATCGATAATCTTGGTAAACAAAACCGGCTGATTGTAAACACCACCATTTGCAATCGATGCATAAGCGGCTGTCATCTCATAATTCGTAACACCATAACTCAATCCACCCAGTGCACACGCCTGTGTCTTATCTGTGAGCAGCGTACCATTGCTGTCCACCTCCTGGTCTACCAGTGTCGTATATCCAAACTTCAACAAATACTCAAATGCTGCCTCTGGTGTCTCTTCGGTAATTGCCTTTACCGCACAGACGTTAATGGAGCTTGCGATACTCTTACGGATCGTACAATATCCGCTATGTCCGCCACCGGCATTCCGAACCTCATTACCATTTGCATACTGATATGGCTCATCGTTAAACGATGTTGCAAGACCTGCCTTACCACTGTCGATCAGCGGTGCATATGCTGCTACGATCTTGAACGTGGAACCCGGCTGTCTCTCTGCCTCCGTTGCACGGTTAAATGCACGGTTTACGGTCTTCGTACCACGTCCGCCTACCAGTGCTTTTACATAGCCGGTATGCTGATCCATGATTGTGAACGAAAACTGTGGCTGCGGTGATACAGAAAATGCTTCAGCGACATAGGTTCCGCCTGTCTCTTCCAGCATCGCTTCCTTGAATGTGTCGGCTGCGGCTCTCGCATCCTGTTCACTCGGATAAATATTATTATACTTTGAATTTCCTGTCTGCTCTGCAAAATAATTGGTCAGATCGCCAATGCTGTAATTGTAATTTGTTTCTTTGTCGGCTCCCAGAAGTGTCAGCTTGTAGCTCAAACCAACCTTCGTGCTATTGCTTACATATTCCGGATTGTTGATGACATCATCACAGATCTTCTGGATTGCTTTATCCTGTGCAGAGTAAATCTCATAACCACCCGTGTAAAGCTTGTTCTCCGCCTCTGACTTTGTACAGCCATACATATCCATAAACTTCTCTATGACACCATTTATGATAGCATCCTGATAGAAAGTGTTCACGTCAGATTCTGCAAGCTGAACCTCATGCTCGGCATCGATTCTCGCATAGACATCATCTGCCACTGCCTCGTCATACTGCTGCTGTGTGATGTATTCCTGATCTAACATCTTCTTTAAAACTTCCGCCCGGCGCTTTTTGTTCTCGTCTGGATTGGCAACCGGATCGTAACGGCTTGGGTTCTGTGGAATACCTGCAATAACTGCGATCTCTGAGATCGTAAGTTCCGTCATATCCTTACCGAAATATTTCTCGGAAGCTGCCTGAACACCACTGACACCACGTCCCAGATAGATCGTGTTCAGATAGTACTCAACAATCTGCTCCTTTGTGTACTGCTTCTCCAGCTCAATCGCCAGATACTGCTCCTGAATCTTACGTTCCAGCTTGTCCATAAATGTCGTCTCATCCAGACCGACATTAAATACCTGGTTCTTGATGAGCTGCTGCGTCAGCGTCGATGCACCCTCATTAAAGTGACCGCTTGCCGCGCCCTTTGCAAACGCACGGAAGATACCGCGCACATCAATACCATTATGCGTCCAGAATCGCTGATCCTCGATCGCAACAAACGCATTGACCATATCCTTCGGGATTTGATCATAATATACATAAACACGGTTGGAATCGATCGTGGAGATCTCTCTTTCTACCGTGCCGTCCTGTGACCGGATATTCGACCGGTATCCCTGCGGAACGATATTGATACTGGAGGTATCCGGTGCATTGTCCAAAATGCCCTTCATCATACCGAATCCGGCTCCGGCTCCGGCTATGATCACTGCAATGATACCAACCAATATGACCTTAAAAAGTATAACCAGCACTTTTCTCGTATTTCGTTGTGTTTTGGAAACAAGTTTTCTCTGTTTTTTCTCAGTTTCCGCTTTTGAATAGCCCATCGAGCTACCTCCCTTTATTTTTGCATATAAGTATCCAGATAAACGCCATTATAGCAAACTTTTACCACAAATACAAGATATTACCTATTCTAAACATTTTTCTTTTCCTCTATTCTTTTTCTCCATTTTTTGGTAGAATAAGTTTAGGTGCCGCGGATTTTTCCGCGTGTAAATTCACTGCGCATTTACATGCCCCACAAGTATAGTCGCAGTCGGAGGCTTAAGATGAAAGGTTTTGTAGGCATCGGTCGCGCAGACCATGTGGAAACAGCCATAACGGAAGCAACCGCCGGATTGAAAAAAGCAGATTTTCTGATCCTGATTGCTCCCTTTTCAAAAATAGAAGCTGCCGCCGCCCTGCTCGGTGAGAAATATCCGGGCACGCCGATGATCGGTACCAGCGGTGAAGGCATTGCGAAAGAGATGCGCCTGACACAGGCGGTCATCGTCATCGGATTTGCAGGCATTGAAGTATGTACGGGCGTGATTGAAGATGTCCGCACAACTCCGGTCAAATCCATGCACACTTTTCTTTCCAATCTGCAGGCGATCGAACCGGGGGATTCCGATACGATCTGTCTGGAATTTATGACCGGATGCGAGGAACGCGTCCTGTCAACCATCCACGATTCCCTGCAGGAAGCCGGTGTTCCGTTGATCGGTGCCAGTGCTTATGGCGTCCTGCTCGGCGAAAAACACTGTGTGATTTTAGACGGGAAGGTTCATACGCGAAGCTGTGCGTATGCGTTTATCAAAAACAAAGGTGGCAAGATCCATCTATATAAGGAAAATATTTACAAACGGCAGAGCCGCCGTGCGCATTTCGCCAACTTGGTAGAACCGGGAACCAAAACACTGTTTCAGTTAGATGGCGTTCCAGCATTAGAGCTCTACCAGGAGGAAACCGGCGTCCAGCTCGAAGATATCCTCTCTGCCATGCCGCGCCATCCACTTGGACGCGCCCTTGGCGATGATACCTGTATCATCCAGACAATGTCGGTCGACCGGAACGGCGTCATGTTCAACGGCAAGGCAATCTATGAAAATGACAGCATCTATATCATGGATGTCGATGATTACCGGCAGATTCACGAAGAACTGCTTGCCTCCATACAGGCATCCCCGGTTTCATTCCTGCTTGGCTTTGACAGTGCGAACCGTCTGCGCCTATTTGCAGAGGACGATGCCCTGACCGACTATGTTGCTTCATTCCGTACGGTTGCGCCTGCTGCGATCTTCGTCGGCGACGGCCAGCAGTTTAACAACCAGCATATGAATCAGACACTTGTGCTTGCAGCATTTGAATAATTACACGCAGGAGGTATAACCACGATGTTTAAAAAGAAAACAGAAATACATGCAGTTCCAACAGAAACGGCAACCGGGCTTGCCTTAAAGCAAAGCTTAGAGCCGATCACCCAGATTACGAAAAGCCTGAAGGAAAACCGGAAATCCCTGATTGAAGAAGAAATGCAGACCGCAAGTCAGATCTCTGATATCCAGGGTTCCTTTGATACGATCCTCGCGCAGTCCGATCAGGTTGCTTCCGGTATGGATTCCATCAAACAGGAATTTGCCAATATCGTAGAAGTTTCTTCCCAGATTGAAACGAGCGTCAGCGGCGTACTTACTGCGACCGATCAGGCAAACGAAAATGTCGACAGCCTGCAGGAAAGCTCTTCCAATGTACTGACGGATTTCCAGCATGTCGTGGAAGTCTTAAATAAATTCCAGAGCAGCTTCGACGAGATTCAGGAGACAATGTCCGGTATTATTGGTATCGCCAACCAGACAAACATGCTCTCCTTAAACGCTTCGATTGAAGCCGCCCGTGCCGGGGAGCACGGTCTCGGGTTTGCCGTTGTCGCAACCGAGGTCAGCACCCTGTCCGCAGAGATCAAGAAGCTCGTCGATACTGTAAATGCAAACATGGCACTGCTCCGCGAGGACGCTTCCAACTTAAATGCTTCGATGGAAACAGCAAACCGGATGCTCTCCCATGAACAGGAGCAGGTAAAAAAGACAACCGAACTGTTTGGCAATATCAAAGAATCCGTCAACGGTGTGATTGAGGTTCAGCAGCAGATTGCCGCTGCCGTTGACACTTGTAACGAAACCGCTGATCAGATTCAGGGAGATATCCTAAGTGCCAAGGACGGCTATATCGGCGTGTCCGAGACAGTCAACCAGTTATCCGGCGATATCACACGCAAAAATCAGTTGTACGAAAACATGATCAACCTCTTAGATCAGGTCGATCCGATCGTCGAAGAAGTACAAAAAACACATATCAATATTTAATGGCAACAAAAAAGTGGCAGGGATTTTATATCTCTGCCACTTTTTTTGCGGTAACTTCCACCAACTGTTCCAGTTCCGGAAGCACAAATATCTGTAATTGCGGGATGATTCCCGGCTCGGCGATTGCAACACTCTGCGATAACTGGGCTTTTGTCCGTTCCATCGCTTCCGGCGCATAGTCCCAGTCGATCTCTGTAATCCGCCGTATACGTTCCCATTCTTTCGCATTGAACTCCAGATTCGGAAACATTACATTATATCTATTCGCGAAATACGCATTCATCCGGTCGTAATCACCATAATACCATCTCTTAGAGAAAAATTCCTGACGATCATACATCTGCTGTTGTTCCAACACTTCTACAAAAGTAACCGCATCGTATAACACCTCCGGTTGCTTTTGCGCATTATAAAACCGGAAATGTCTGTCCCAGTACAGATCCAGAAAATTATAATCGAGCAAAAGATGCGCATAATATCCACGCACATACGGCTCCTGTAATGCATCACCATATTTCTGTAAAAACCAGTCCAGATCCGGTCGGCGCACCAGCTTGTCATAGGTCACATCGTTCCAGAAATGTGTGTAATGCTTATCCCTGCACATATCTGCGATCATATTTCCAAGAAAAAATGCATTTTGCTCCTGTGCGTTCATCTCCGGCAGCATCTCCAGCGCGCGTTTGGCACAGGATAAATGGATTACATAGCTTGGCATATCCGAACCTCCGACAACAAATCATCGTCCAGAAATACATTCTTGATATTTGGCATCGGCAAAATCTTCGTTTCCACCAAAGCTGTCACTTCCTTCCGCTCTGCCACATGCTTTGTCCGAACTGTCGTGCGCTTGTCTGTGACAAACTGCAGCTTCTGTTCTTTTACTGCCTTCATGCTGTAAAAAAGCAGTCCCTCCATCACATCGGCAATCCGTTCTGCCGTTGTTACCGAGCGCATCAGCTTCTCCTCCGTCGTTGTAAACTCGCGCTTGTAATCGATACAGCGGATGTAAATATCTGAGATATCCCCCAGTCTCCGGCGCTCAAAGATATCCTGAAACTGTCCAAGTGTCTCCATCCGTACATTTGCGGTTCCATTTACTTCTGCAGATAAGACCTCTCCCATCGCGACTGCATACACATAGGTCGACGCAGACACCCGCAGATTCTGTAAAAATGCATATACCGCAAGGGAAATCCCCCACATCTTCGATGGGAACAAAATTCCCACACTGTCTGCATCCAGACATTCTCCATGATATTCTGTATATTTCATCACCTTGCAGTTTGGAAGATTCTGTACCATCTGTTCAGTCATTGCCTGCCGGCAGTCCATCTTCCATGCATGTCCTGCAGACACATCAATATAATCAGACACGTAAAAAATATAATTCCGTGCCTCTTCTATCTCATTTTTCAATTCCATACCCCTCATTTGTATCCTCCCACTACTCTCCCGAAGCTTTCTTCTGTACAAGTGATTCATACAGTGTGCGAAAAGCAAAGCTCCGATATTCTTCCATCGTCATCCCGGTCTGCTTCGTGATCTGTTTTTTCTTCTGTGCCGAAATCTGAATAATACCGCTTAAGGATGACCAGAGATACAAAACCGTCGGCTTTGTATCGAGTGTTTCCTGTAACACATTTGTGTTTTTTCCCTTCTGGACGAGCGCTTCCATCAATCCATATAATTCCTGCAGGATCTCCGGCAGAATCACCGTGCCCTGCTTCCGGCTGTTGGTTGCCTTCTCCTCAAACATCAGGGAAGCATAATACTTCGGATATCGTTCACAGAAAGAAACCAGCCGTTCACACAGCTTGTAATAGCTGTCCTCAAAAGAGGTATCTCCCTCGATATACACCGTCATCTCACCAATCAGGATATCGAGATAATCAACCACTATGGAATTATAGATATCTTCCTTGCTCCGGAAATATACATAAATCGTCGACTTGCTGTAATCTGCCTGCAGCGCGATATCGTCCATCGTCGTGTCCTGAACGCCTTTCGTCTCAAATAACTCCCTCGCCGCCGTCAAAATATTGTCGCGATTAAACTGTTCCAGCGCAAGCTTCTTGCGTGCTCCCATATACTCTCCCGCCAAATACAACTATTGTTGACATTATACAACGCGAAGTATGTTTTTTCAACTATAAGTTTTATTATTCTACTTTTATTTCTTATATTGTACTTTTTATATATAAATCGTACTTCTAGTTCGATTTATAAAAATCCAGATTCTGACGCATCTGAATCAGTATTTTCTTCTCCAGCCGGCTGACCTGCACCTGACTGATTCCCAGCACCTTCGCAACCTCTGTCTGTGTCCTATCCTCGAAAAACCGCAGCCGGATCAATTCCTGTTCCATCTCCCCCAGCTTTTCCATTGCCTGTCCGACCAAGATCCGATTCATGATATTTTCCGCTGCCACTTCCGACTGTGCTTCATCCACCAGTCGCTCCACCAGACTGACCTGTGTCCCATCCTTGCCACAGATTGTCTGCTGGATGGATTCCACCTCCCGGTTCGCCTCTGTCGCCATCACGATATCCTCGACGCAAAGTCCCGTATAGTCTGCCAGCTCATCCAGCGTTGCCTCTCTTCCATATTTGTGCAGCAACGCCTCCTTCGCTTTGCTGATCTGATAGCCATTTTGTTTTAGGATACGCGATACCTTGATCGCACCATTATCACGCAGAAACCGTTTGATTTCTCCAGCGATCAGCGGCACGGCATAGGTGGAAAACTGCACGCCATAACGGCTTTCAAACCGGTCACATGCCTTGAGCAGTCCGATACAGCCAATCTGATACAGTTCCTCGAGATCATAACCACGGTTGACAAACCGCCGCGCAATGCTCCACACCAACCCGGTATTATCTGAAACTATTTTTTCCTTTGCAGCCTTGCTCCCCATCTGTGCCTGTTGAAATAGTTCCCATTCATTCATTTATTCATAATGTGGTGCCGGTGCACCGATCTCCTTCCACATTTTTACCACGGTACCTTCGCCTGCGGCAGATTCAACCTCCAGCCGATCCATAAATGCCTCCATAAAGGAAAACCCCATACCAGATCGTTCCTCTTCCGGTTTTGTTGTGAAAAGTGGCTCCATCGCCTGTTTGACATCCGCGATGCCTATTCCTTTGTCCCGCACTTCTATGTACACCGAACGGTCTTCCACGACTGTACGAATCCAGATTTTTCCCGCACCTTTCTCATAGCCATGAATGATTGCATTTGTGACCGCCTCGGAAACTGCCGTTTTAATATCCGACACTTCTTCGAGCGTTGGGTTCGTCGACGTGATAAATGATGCCACGATCACACGGGCAAAGCTCTCATTTTTCGCCACACTATCAAATTCCACATTCATTTCGTTTGCACTATTCATAATATCCTCCCTTTACCATCTCCTTTTTTATCGCATCCAGGGAATCCATCTTCTTTAAGATGCGATAGATTCCTGACATCAACAAAATGCGATCGATCGTTTCATTGACATGCACCGCATATACACATCCTCCCTTGTCATGCACCATCCGAAACCGTCCGGTAATCAGCCCGATGCCGGAACTGTCCATGAACTGCGTCTTCGAGAAATCAAAGATCAGGTACCTGATCTCCTCCTCATCAAACACATGTGCCGTCTTTCGCTTGAGCATATCCGCCGCATAGTGATCAAGCTCCTCCGGCAGATAATAAATCAGCACACCATTTGCTACTTCATACACCATAAATTGCCTCCTATATCCATATATCCAGAAAAAAATGCAAAAGAAAAAGAAAGTGAAATCATTTCACTTTCTTTCGTAATTTCGAATAATCATCGATTACTCTTTGTCTATCATATTTTGTAAATCTGTATCTGACATGCCCGACACAACATTGGAATAATCAGGAAGATCCGTCTCCCCCTGTGCGGCTCCATTTTGCAGTGTATCAATCTGTTTTGTCAGACTGTCCACCTCTGCACTCAGGCTGTTGATCGTGGAATTTTTCCCGGCAAGCTCCTCACTGTATGTCTTAATCAGCTGTTCATTTTCTACCCGCAGCTTCTTTTTCTGTCCAGGCAGAATGAAAAAGCTGAAAAGAAGGACGCCAAACACCAGCCCAAGCAACATATACAACCCAGAGTATTTTGCAAGGCTGACCTGTCCAAACTGTCCGGTTCGCACAACGCTTGTATCTTTCTTTGCCTTGATCTCCTGAAACAGATTCTTCTTCTCGATCTTCTTCGGTGCTCTGCCATCCTCGGTCACAACGATCTCCTCAAGGTAATCGTCGTCTAAGAGTCCATCATTATCCACGTTCTGTTTACGCATCTCAATGATGTTTTCCTCGGTATCTCCCATCTCCCGCAGATAATGCACCGCAAGGGAATTCGCCTTATCGATCTTTAAGACACGACGCAGAGTCACTCTTGCCTTCTCGTAGTTATCTGTCCCGATATACAAAAGGGCAAGCAGCAAATATCCTTTCACAAAATGTGGATTGTCCGAGAGTGCACTTTTGAGCTGCAAGATTGAAAGATCATAATCTTCGCTGTGCGCATACTGGATTGCCATGTTGAACTTCCGCGCAAGCTGATCGACACTCTCCAACCGGGCTGGATCTTTTTTCAGTTCTTTTAAGTATTTTGTCGCAAGGTTATTTTCCTGTTGATAGTTGATGCTCATAACCCATTCGCTCATCGCCTGCACAGCCTCACCCATCTCATAATAGATGAGTCCCAGCAGATTGCGTGCTGGCACATTTCGCTTGTTATACCGCAGTGCCTGCAACAGAGATTCAATCGCACCGGACAGATCTCTCGCCGATGCCCGGTCATACCCAATATTGTAATAATAATTGGATGTATTCTGCGCTTTTTTAAGCATCGACAACGGAAGATAACATTCCGAACAATATCCATTTTTCCGCACCTGTGCACCACAATGGGGGCACAGCACCGGTCGCATTGTTGTTGCCATCTTATCTTCTCCTTGCCCGCACAGATACTGCATTATCCAATATGCTGCCTGTATTTCTCAAGTCCTGTGTCATCTGTAATACAATATCACTGATATCCTTCAAATCATTGCTGTAAATGGCTTCCTCCGCCTGATTCACTTCCGGAATCGGCGAGAAACGCTTCAATTCTTCTTCAAAATTTATCATACGGTTTCCTCCCATATGTCTTTTATCTTTCCTATCAGATACAGAGAGCCCACGCAAAACAGCATGCCGCCGCGTGCCTCCACAGCTGCATATGCTTCCGCGAAACAGCTTCGGATGTCATTATCTGCATAGACATGTACATTGCGTTCCGTCTTCTTCGCACAATCGCGGAACAATGCCGCAATATACTCTGCGGAGATTGCGCGGTCAGAATCCAGCGACGTCACATAGACCGCCTCCACTTCCAGATTCTTCATCAGATATGCGATCATCGGTTCGTAGTCCTTATCCCCGGCGACTGCAAAGAGAAGTGTTTTCTCCCGGTCTGCATACCCGGCATTCACGCTCTCAGTAAATCGCTCGATGGCACTCTCGTTGTGTGCCCCATCGATCACGATATTCCCATTCAGCTTCTCCATACGTCCCGGCCAGAAAAACGCATCCAGCGCAAGCTGTATTTTCTCCTGTGCGATTTGCCTGCCTAACAGCACCGTACCTGCTGTGATCGCAGTCACGGCATTGTCTACCTGATAGGTGGCCACACTATCAAGCCGCAAACCATTGTAACTATAATAGCGGCTATACATTGAAAAATCAATGGTTTTATCTGTAAATTCATCGATATTATACTCCACATTTGCGACATTTATTGCTTCTGCCGCAAGTGCTTCTGCCTGATTTTTTACGACGGCATCCGCTTCCAGACTGCCCGTGTGGTACACAACTGGAACGCCTGTTTTTATAATCCCGGCTTTTTCTCCAGCAATCGCCTCGATCGTGTTGCCGAGATATTTCATATGATCGAGCCCAATCTCTGTAATGATCGTCAACACCGGCACAAGCACATTGGTCGCATCCAGTCTGCCGCCAAGTCCGGTCTCGTAAATCACATAGTCCAGCTCCAGCTTGGAAAAATACACCGCTGCCATCGCAAACAGAAATTCAAAATACGAGAGATGCTGCAGATTTTTCTGCACCGCATGCTCGCATGCATTCCGTACAATCTGGTAGCATTCGACGAATTCTTCTTCTGTGATTCCCTCGATCCGTTCTGTGATGGAGATCAGATGTGGGGACGTAAAGGTACGCACCCGGTATCCCTCCTCTGTGAGTATCGCACGCAGGAACTGCACCGTAGAACCTTTTCCGTTTGTACCAGCCACATGAATCGCCTTATGTGCAAGATGTGGATTGCCAAGCAATGCCATGACCGCCTCTAAGTTCTCATTTCCTGATTTATTTCTTCCCTCTGTATGAGGTCCAAACAGCGGGATCTGGTTAATATAATCTTCTGCCTCTTTCATACTGTTGTTCATAATTGATTACTTCCTTTTTGTCCCGCAATCACCTAGCGGTTATCCACTTTCTCCGGATATAAATCATGATGTACCAGACGATCGTAAGCGACCTTTTCCCAATTTGTGCCCGGACGTCCATAGTTACAATACGGATCGATAGAGATTCCTCCACGTGGAGTAAATTTTCCCCAGACCTCAATATATTTCGGGTCCATTGCCTTGATCAGATCCTTCATGATCGTATTCACGCAATCCTCATGGAAATCTCCATGATTTCGGAAACTGAACAGGTACAACTTCAACGACTTACTCTCCACCATGCGCACATCCGGCACATAGGAGATGTAGATTGTCGCAAAATCCGGCTGTCCAGTAATCGGACAAAGACTTGTGAATTCCGGGCAGTTGAATTTTACGAAATAATCATTGTCCGGATGTTTGTTGATAAATGTCTCCAGAATATCCGCAGAATAATCAGACGGATACGCTACGTGCTGGTTTCCCAGCAAAGAAATTCCTTTTTGTTCTTCCTCTGTTCTAGCCATTTCTATCACCTCATAATCGAATCATTTTATCTAAGTGGAAGGAATAGATCACCTGCTCCTTCACCTTTTTTCCTGTCAATCGTTCCAGCACCTCTGCATACGAGGCAAGCTGTGCCCGGTATCTGCCAACCAGAGTCTCCTCGTCTGCGGCATCGGTCTTATAATCCATGACCACCACGTCGTCATCCTCATAAAAGTATGCATCAATAATTCCCTGTACAACTAGTACATCCGGCTCCGTGACATCATACACCTCCGATGCCGGAATACCCGCAGAAAACTGCCGTTCCTTGTACAGATTGCCCAGGCGCGCAGCTTCTATCATACGGCATCCAAGCGTAGATTGCAACATCTTCCTGATTTTGGCTTCCCGGATTGCCACAAGTTCCCGCTCCTCGAAAATGCCCCGCGCAAGCAATGCCGCCTTTTGCTGTGCGATATACGCATCCAGATCTCCGTCTGTATCCACCGCTTCAAATGGCAGCATTTCCATAAATTTATGAACGATCGTACCACGCTCCGCACCGGTAAGTGTGCCTGTTTTTCCTGCAGACTGTGCTCGTTTCGGAAGGTTTTTTTCTATTTCCTGCTCCGCAGTATCCGGAAGGGCAAATTCCGTATTGATATCATACCCTTTTCCATCATAGGCTTTCATCTTCTTAATATCCGAGATTGACAGCTTCGCTCCCAGGGTCGTCATCGGCATATGTGGATATACATAGGATACACTCGCCTCGTTTTTCGCATAGAATACATCTTCCTCTGCCTGCTCCGCCATACGGCGGATGTCTTCTAACTGTAACCGTTTGTGAAGCTCCATCGGAATCATCGCTGTCAGAATTTCCTCCTGGTTGCAAATCTCCATACGAATCTTCCCCTGCACCTTGCAGGCTGCCGCCAGCCGGTTATAACGCACCATACAGGCAAGCAGATGCTTCGCATAGCTGTCGGCATTTTTGCGGACATTATACGGAAGCAGCAACGGCTCCATATCTTCTACATAGGCATATTTTGCAAGCAGACGGTCCGCACCGCGTATTACACCTGTAAGGATCAGCTTTTCCTTCGCACGCGTCATCGCCACATAGAGCACCCGCAGATGCTCTGCCATCATCTCCGCATCCTCGAGTGCCGCATAGATGCTCCGAATCGCAGTATTATGTTTATACCGTCCTTTTATGTGCATCGCCATTGCAGCCAGATAATAGTCCGGATGCACCTGCACATTATCCTTTAACTCCATCCGGTTAAACTGCCGTCCCATCCCTGCGACAAACACGACCGGATATTCAAGTCCCTTACTCTTGTGGATACTCATAATCCGCACAACATCCGCATCCTCGCTCAGCACGCTTGCTTCGCCCTCATCCTTTTCCATCAGCTTCAGCTTATCGACATAGCGCAAGAAATGAAACAATCCTTTGTAATATCCATTTTCAAACTGCACTGCCTTTTGCAACAGCATATCGACATTGGATTTGCGGATATCGCCTGCCGGCATTGCTGTCACGTATTCATAATATCCCGTCTGCTCCAACAGCTCCCAGATGAGATCCGATACTGATAAATGCTGTTTTTTCTCTTTTAGATCTTCGATCAGATCAAGCAGGCGTCTGACTTTTCCGCCAAGTTCTGTATCTGCCTGATCCTCTGCATAATACTCACAGATATCGTACAGACACAATTTTTCAGATACGGCATTCCGCACCGCAGCACATATCTGCGCAAGTTCTGACTCATTCAAGCCACCGATCGGCGACAACAGCACTGCCGAAAGTGGAATGTCCTGCCGGCTGTTGTCAACCACGGAAAGCATCGCCATGATAACCTGTATCTCCACTGCCTGAAAATATCCCTTGGACTTTTCAAGATATACCGGAATCCCCTGTGCCGTGAGCGCATTGTAGATCACATCGCCATAATCCTTCAGGCTTCTTGCCAGTATCACAATATCCTTATACCGAACCGGACGGTAACATTCTTCTTCCTCGTCATAGACCTGCATGCCGGTATCCGGCTGCATCAGCGATCGAATCCGGTTCGCGATCATATAGCCCTCCACCGTATCTTTCTCCGGGGAGCCATACTGGCGAAGCTGCTCTTCGCTTAAGTCTCCTGTATCATCCACATCGGCAAACAAAAGCTCTACATCCTCGGCAATATGGACGCCCTCCGGTGGCTCCGGAAACTGCTTGCCCGGTACAAGAGCCTGCTTCTCATCATATGTAATACCGCCCAAATCACTTCCCATCAACTGATAGAAGAAATAATTGATTGCGCGCAACACAACCGCACGGGAACGGAAATTATGATTCAGTTCGATCTTAATATCATTTCCTTCCGCCTGATACCGGTTGTATTTTTTGACAAATATCTCTGGACGTGCCATACGGAAACGGTAGATACTCTGTTTCACATCGCCCACCATGAACATATTATGCACGTCGCGGGATTTGCCCGATACTGCAGTCAGAATATCCTCCTGCAGATAATTGCTGTCCTGATACTCGTCAATATAGATTTCCTCATACCGGTTTGCGATCGTCTTTCCAATCTCTGTCGGCACTGCCGTTCCATCCTCGTCATAGCCGGCACACACAAGCTGATATGCCATATGCGAGATATCTGAAAACTCCAGCATCTTCCGTTTCTGCTTCTCCTCCATAAACCGCGTCATGAATTCCTCAGTCAGGGAGAGTAACGGAAGCAGATATGTTTTTAAAAGCTGCATATCTTCTAAGATCTGTGCCTCCGACTGCTTGAAGCTATCGAGCTTTTTGCTGTCAAATTCATCCTTATATTCCTTACGGAGCGTCTTACAGGCTTCCTGTAATTCTTTGTCTCCGGTAAACTTCTTTCTCGAAAGCGTCGCCCATTTACTCTCGATTGCCCCCTTCATCGCAGCATAACTGTCCGCCTGCCCGATTGCCTGCAGCTTCTCGATATCTGATTCGATCTGCTCCCGGTACTGATTCGGTCCATCCGGCTCCTCGCAGATCACAAGGCACCGCTCTGCAAGCTGTACGGCTGCCGCCGCCTTTTTATGCAGGATATCAAGCATCGCCTGCATCCACGGTGCATGGTTTAAATCCTCCGCCGTGTCAATCTGCAGTCCCATTCTCGCTTCCTCTAAAAACCGCTCCGGTGCTGGAAAACTTGTGATCTGCCGATAGATCTTGTCCAGCACATCCTTCAGATTGTCGTCCCGTTTTCCATCACAAAACACTTCCAGCAGCCGACCAAATTCCGTATCGCCCTGTTCCTGCAGCTGCGCATACTTTTCCTCAAAAAGTTCTGTCATCACATCATATTTCAGCATTTCCAGCATACCCGGATCACCGATTCCAACCGCCGGATCCAGATTCAGATAACTGAAATACTCCTTTACGATATTCAGGCAGAAACTATCGATCGTCGTGATATCCGCACTCTGGATCAACATGTTCTGCTTTGCAATGTGCTCTGATTCCGGATACTGCTCCTGTGCTTCCTCCAGCTTTTTCAAAAGCTTCTCTTTCATCTGCGCCGCTGCCGCCTTAGTAAAAGTCACGACCAGAAAAGACGTGATATCGACCGGATGCTCCGGATCAATCATCTTCTGGTAGATGCGTTCCACGAGCGTTGCCGTCTTACCGGAGCCTGCGGCTGCCGATACAAGAATTGTCTTGTTTCTCTCTTTAATTACCTGTTCCTGTTTTTCTGTCCATGGCATACGCTATGCATCTCCTCCAATAACTGTTCCTTCTCCTTTGCGCTGTGCTTTGTGTGGTGATAACGGTTGTTTCCGTATTTCTCATCAAACCGGCACACATCTTTGTATGCGCAGTAATCGCACGCGGTCTTGTTGGACTCCCGCATCGGATTTTTGTCGATCACTCCCGATTTCATCTGCGTGGCAAGTGCAGATGCCTTGTACTCGGCATAGGCAAGCACTGTGTCAAATTCCTCCGCGTCATCCCGTGCCAGTCCTTTGTATATCAGCTGCTTCTCCCGTGCTTCCTCCGCCTCTGTCTCATTTTCCGCCTGCACATATGGATCCTGCATATGATAATAATACATACTATCCGTCACAATCTTATAGCGTTCTGTCTCCGCGCGGTTTTTATTCCACTCCTGATCGACCAGTTCACGCATCACATCTGTATAGATTGCAAGCTGCAGCTCCAGCCCCTCGTACAGATCACCAAGATCAAACTCATGTGCCCCGGATTTGTAGTCGATCACACGCAGGGAGATCGTCTGCTCTGCTTCATTCACATACAAATCTCCGCGGTCCACCACGCCAACTAAGGACAACTGTTCATCTCCCACCTGCAGTTTTTTTCGGAATGCATACTCAAAATACCGCGGTTTGTAAGACGCATCCATCATCGCCTGCAGCTTCTGCACGGTTCGTTTTCCGATTCGGATCAAACTCTTCCGTAGCACTTCATACTGTCCGGCATCCAGCTCCTGTCCGGCGTATTCCTTCGCAAAGTTTTCATTCACGAATTCCTCTGTCTTCGCATCCCGCTCCTGCTCGGACAGTGTCTCCCACGCATTGTCCTTCTGATCCCGCACATAGCAAAACATCTGCTCCATCGCACCGTGCAGGATCATACCGACGTTCCGGTTGTCGATACCATGAATCTGCCGCTCCTCTAACCGTAGAATGTATCGAAGGAAAAATGCATACGCACAGCTTGCATACTGTTCCAGCTTCGATACAGACATCGCCATATCCTGTAACCGAATCAGCTGTGTCACCTGTTCTGCCAACTTCTCCGGCAAATTCTGGTACTGCATCGCCTGTTTCATCCGTTCGAGTGTCCGGGCATCTCCATGCTTCAGATACAGCTTATATAACTGCAGTGTCTCTTTCTCGTGGCTGTGATTACCCTCGAGCAATTCCCGGATTCCTATGATTAAAACCTCCAGCCCGGATTTGTCTGTCACGATCCGATTCTCCATCCGCTGTCCCTGTAATTCCTTCTTGTCCGGAAAAATTCTTCGAATCCGGTCTAATATATAAGATGGCCGCATTGTCTCATTCGTGGCACTCATACACACATAGGATAAATGCAGACAATCCTTTGGCTTCGTCATGTTCTGATACAGGTAAAACTGTTCGGTGTAGCTGTTCACCCGCTCTGTCGGCGCCATATGGATACCAAATGCACCCAGTCGTTCTTTCTCGCGGTCATTGATGATCTGACTGCGTCCGGCACGTTTCGGAATGACGCCGTCATTTACACCCACGATAAACAGCGCCCGGATATCACCCAGTCTGGTTCGCGTGATATCGCCGACTACGAGCATATCCAGTGTCGGTGGCACCATACCAAGTGTGACATCCTTCATTCCTACGGCAAACAGTTCCTCAAACTCCTGTACATTGACCGTGTCCTCCGGCATGATCTCCACCATCTTGTCAAAGATCTGCCGCACCTTCTCATACAGTCCGGCATCTTCAAACTGCGTCTCCATCGAAAGCGTCTCCATAAGCGCATAGATGGCTTCGACAAACACGGAAATCTTCTTTTTTCCACCGGAGACTACCTTGTAAAATGGCTGCAATATTTCCATCACAACCTGACGCAGTTCATCCACGGTGTCATCCTCACCGTTTAGAAATGGCTGGCTCCAGCTCCGGATTCCCTTTCGTCCACGCGCCAGCACGTAGTTTTCCAGCATCTCGATCTCCGATTGTTCCAACGACTTTACAACTCCGGATTTTAAGAACGCAAACACACTGTCATAACTGAAATTCTCATCGACGATTCGCAGCACATGCGTAAGCGCATCCACACATGGATGATTCTTCACCGGCATCGTCATATCAATAAAATAAGGAATCTCATATTGCGGCAATATCCGCTTTGCAAATTCCGCCGTTTCCTCCAGATTTCCACTCACGATCGCAATATCCCGGTAACGATAGCCCTGCTCCATCACAAGGGTACGAATCTGTTCTGCAACGCCGGTCAGCTCCTGTGCCGGCGTATCATACGCCGTAATCGTAATCGCCTGTTCCTCATCTTTCCCGACACGGTACGGATAGCGGAACAGATTCTGCTCCAGATGTGCCAGCGGATGGCCCTTGCTCCACCGTTTACAGCCATCCTTTCCTAAGAACAATGCCGGTTCCACAACCACATGTGCCTGCTCGGCAGTAAGCAGCAAATGCTCGATTGTCTGCTTCGTAAGTGCAAACAGTTCATGCTCTGCCACGTGCTTTTTCTCATAGGTTGCCGCGTCAATCGTCAATACGATTGTCACTTTTTTCGCCCGGCGCAGCAACACGGAAATCAGATTCAACTGAATCGGTGTAAATCCGGTAAATCCATCTAATACGATCTCACTGCCTGCAATCAGCTCCGATTGTTCCGCTGCCGCGGTCAGGAGCTCCAGCATCTGTTCTGCTACGATAAAAGACTGCCCTTTCTTCTCCTCAAACGCATCGAAAATTACCAGCATGTCCTGCAGCTTTCTCGCAAGCACACGTGCCTCCTCCGAATCGTCCAGCTTCTGTAACGCCTCCCGTAGCCGTTCCCGTGGAATATCATACTGGTAGATCTCTGACATCAACGATTTTGCCTCGTCGATAAATCCTGCCTTATCCAGACTTCCGGCATACAGAGACAGCTCTTCTTTGTGCTCCTGTGCTGCCTTTCGCAGCAACATAGATTTTCCGAAATCCTCCAGCACCTTCTTCGGCTTGATATGCAGCTCATCAAATATCCGATATGCCAGCCGGTTAAACCCGATGACGTCAATCTGGAAGCTGCCACCGCGCGGATGCTTCTGCACAAGCTTTCGTTGAATCTCCAGCGAATACTGTTCCGGGACAAGCACGACCACATTTTCCCGCTCATCCTGCATTGTCCGACGTATAATGTCCTCGTAAATATATTCTGATTTTCCTGCCCCGCTTGGGCCAAGGATAAACTGTAACGCCATGTACTCCTCCGTCAAAAAAATAAGCCGGAAGTTTTTCGCTCCCGGCTTTTTCTTAATCCTGTTTAAACAACTGATCCTGTACCTCTTCGATATCCGGATACCAGACGCCTTTGATCTTGATGAAATCAATATTTACTTCCAGATACTGTCTCTTCACGCCATTGCGATCCTTCATCGTTCCACGCAGTCCAAGCTTCAGGGTAACACCCTCTCTTGCATCTGCAGTCTTACCATGCTCCAGCTGGATCTTATCGTTGAATGCATTTACCTCAGAAGTGCCCCAGATGGATGTATCAATAATCTTGATCGATGTGTAGTTTGTCTCCTGCACATATGGTAAGATTTCCTCAACCAAGGCTTTGTTTGCTGTTATGTATTCCGGTACTAATGCCTGTAATTTCTCACTGTCATCCTCATTGACCGCTGTCTGGAATGCTTTGACTGCATCCTCATAAGTCTCCGGTCCGTTCGGCTTTAACACAACCTTTGTCACAAACATATAAATACCAAATACGATTGCTGCAAATATGATGAACTTGAAGATCGTGCCAAACACTTTGCCGACGCCGCTTCCGCCGCCCTGTTTCTTGTTCAGCTCTTTGTATTCCTTTACGTCTTCCTTCGTAATCTTGACAGGATCTGTTCCCCCGATACTGTTCCCATCATAGATGTCACCATAATCATCGGTTGGTGTATATGCCCTTTGCTGTACCGGCTTCTTTCCGTTCTCACCTTTCAGCCCAAGACTTGTCTTCATCTTCACCACCGGGCGCCCACATTCCGGACAGATCGTAATTCCATCCTGCACCCTTGCTCCACATGATTCACATACAGCCATATTACTAACCCCTTTCTTCTGTATCATATGTAGTATAGTATATCTCACGGAGGCATTTTCTTCAAGTGATTCTTTTCTTATGAAAGGGAAAATCGCGAAAAAAAAAGGATACAATCTGTATCCTTTTAAAAGCAGTTCGTAGGGGAATCGAACCCCTGTTTTCGCCGTGAGAGGGCGACGTCTTAGCCGCTTGACCAACGAACCATCTTGAAACTTTTGTTACTATAACAAATATATAACATGTTGTCAACAACTTTTTTTAATTTTTTTAATTTTTTTTAATTCATGGCATATTTTCGTAAAGATATACGTCCATATGCCATGATCCAACATCCTTATTTCGACTTCTCCGGCCGGTACAAAATATCCACGAATGTATTGACACTCTGCTCGCAGACTTCTCTTGTCGTCTCCTGCTTCACAAGGATATAACGATCTGTGTGTCCCTTCATGACATACGCCGGCTTTCCATCCTTGTCGATACAGTCATACTCCTCCATCAGCACCGGAAGCAGCTCTCCGGAAAACTGTGCTTCAAATGCTGCCTTCTGGTTCGCCGTCAGCTCTAACAGCACATTGCTTCGCTTCTCCTTCACTGCATCGCTCACCTGATGCTCCATTGTCGCTGCGATCGTGCCGCTCCGCTTTGAATATTTAAATACATGCATCTCATAGAGATTCAGCTTCTCCAGATTTGCCACCGTTGTTGCAAATTCCTCCTCGGTTTCCCCCGGGAATCCTACAATCACATCTGTCGCGATCGCCGGACGATCATATGCCCTGCGGATCATCTCGCATTTTTCCATATATTCTTCGATTGTATATTTCCGGTTCATCCGCTTTAACGTCTCATTGCAGGCACTCTGCAATGACAGATGGAAATGCGGACACACCTTATCAAGCGCTGTGATACCATCCAGGAATTCCTCTGTAATCACACGCGGCTCCAGCGATCCCATCCGGATACGCTTAATACCATTCACTTTGGCAACTGCCTGTAACAGCATCAGCAGCGATGCACCATCCTCATCCTCATAGGAAGATAAATTGATTCCTGTAATCACGACTTCCTGTACGCCTTCTACTGCCAGCCCTTCTACCTCCCGCACGACATCCGCAAGCTTCCGGCTGCGGATTCTGCCACGTGTATATGGGATGATACAATACGTGCAGAAATTATTACAGCCGTCCTGCACCTTGACATAGGCACGGCATCGCTCGTTCGGCTTTATGAGCGTCATTTCCTCATATTCGTTCGTGTGATTGATGTCGATCACAACCTCATGCATGGACGTATCCTCATAATATTCACTTAAGATACGGGCAACATCCTTCTTGCAGTTGTTTCCGATCAGAATATCGATGCCTAGATCCTTTGCCAACGCTTCCTCGGCTGCCTGCACATAGCATCCGGCTGCCACAATGACCGCCTCCGGGTTCTTCTTTTTCGCGCGGTGCAGCATCTGTCTCGACTTTCGCTCCGCCATATTCGTGACCGAACACGTATTGACGATATACACATCTGCAAACTGTGAAAATGGTACAATCTCGCATCCATTTTTCTTCAAAATATCCATCATACTGTCTGACTCATATTGATTCACCTTGCATCCAAGTGTGCAAACTGCTACTTTTTTATTTAAAATATTCACATACATTTTACGCAAATTTCTCCTGCTGATTCTTGACTTTTATAGTGTAAACTTTTATTATAGTAACATAGATAAAAAAAGTGCGAAAGATATATTTTTGAGATTATTTTTCGCTTTCATAATATACAAGGAGGTTTCTATATGTTAAAGGTTAAAATTTCTCTCAACTCTATCGATAAGGTAAAGAGCTTTGTAAATGACATCAGCGGTTTTAATGCTGAGTTTGACTTAGTATCTGGTCGTTATGTTATCGATGCAAAGTCTATCATGGGTATTTTCAGTTTGGATATTTCCAAGCCAATCGACTTAAATGTACATACAGATAAGGATACAGAAGATATCATGGCAGCGTTAAAGCCATATCTTGCTGAGTAATCTCATAGTTCGATAGAAAGCAAAAAACCTCCCAGATGGGAGGATTTTTTGTTTTATTCTTTATTTTTCTGTCAGATACTGAATCATACCCGGTCCAAGTGCATCGGTCGGTCGCTGCATAAATCCATGTTTTTCATAAAATGGCTCTCTGCCCTTGGCACACATCAGACATAGCATCATCGTGCTTCCCTCTTCCCGCAGAGATTCCACATACGCTTTTAATTTCTGTATAATCTGCGAGCCAATGCCCTGTGCCTGCACCTGTGGGATCACGATCAGATCCTGAATATAACAGACCACGGCACCGTCTCCAACGACACGTCCCATACCAACGACCTGTCCGTCCGCATCGACCGCTTTTACTTTATACAGACAATTCGCAAGGGCATGTGCCGCCTGCTTGTCTGTCAGTTTCTTCCAGCCAACTTTCTCCCGAAGTGTCAGATACTCTTCCAGAGAAATATCATTTTCAATGAGTGTTATCATGTTTTAAGTCCTTCTTCCACCGTCGTATATCGCTACATACGCATCGGAATTCCACGCTCCGCCAGATATGCTTTGAGATCCATGATCTCCAGCTCCTTGTAGTGGAACAGGGATGCTGCAAGTGCTGCGTCTGCTTTTCCCTCTGTCAGTGCATCATAGAAGTGCTCCTTCGTTCCTGCACCGCCGGACGCAATTACCGGAACGGATACATTTTCGGCAATCAGTCTGGTCAGCTCCACGTCGTAGCCTGCCTTTGTTCCATCACAGTCCATACTCGTAAGCAGGATCTCTCCTGCGCCCATCTTATCTGCCTGCATCGCCCACTCGATCGCATCAAGTCCGGTATCGACACGTCCACCGTTCTTGAACACATTCCAGCCGCTTCCATCTTCTCTTCTTCTCGCATCAATCGCAACGACCACACACTGGCTGCCAAACTTGTCTGCAGCATCACTGATCAGCCGTGGTGTATTGATAGCAGAGGAATTGATACTGATCTTATCGGCGCCCTCACGTAAAATCGCCTTAAAATCATCAACTGTACGGATACCGCCGCCAACCGTAAACGGAATAAAGACGGTTTCTGCAACACGGCGTACCATATCAAGCTTTGTTGCTCTGGCATCCGAGGATGCCGTAATATCCAAAAAGACAAGCTCATCCGCACCAGCCTGTCCGTATGCTGCTCCAACGATAACCGGATCTCCCGCATCTTTCAGATCCACAAAATTAACTCCCTTGACCACGCGTCCATTATTTACATCCAAACATGGAATAATTCTCTTGGTAAACATTATTTCACACCTCCCTGTAATGACGCAAAGTTCTTAAGTATCTTCAGTCCAACGGAGCTGCTCTTCTCCGGGTGGAACTGGCAGGCAAATACATTATCATGTTGTACTGAAGCATGAATTAATGCAGAGTATTCTGTCGTTGCTGTCACGTCCTCTTCCCGTCCTGCTTTTAAATAGTAGGAATGTACAAAATACACATAAGAATCTTCTGGAATATCTTTAAAAAGCCTTGCTCCTTTTTTGATTTTGATAGAGTTCCATCCCATATGCGGAATCTTAAGTCCTTCCTTATCTGGAATTCTCAAAACCTCTCCCGGCAAAATTCCAAGACCTTTCACTCCCGGAGTTTCATCACTCTTTTCAAAAAGAAGCTGCAAACCAAGACAAATTCCCAAAAAAGGAATCTTTTTCTCCACCACTTCATAAATCACTTTATCGAGTCCATAAGAACGGAGCTTTTCCATAGCATCTCCAAATGCTCCTACTCCCGGCAGAATTACCTTATCACTATTTAAAATCTTCTCTCGGTCACGAGTAATCATTACTTCTTCCCCAAGATGTAACAACGCTTTTTCAACGCTCTTAATATTACCTGCATCATAATCTATAATTGCAACCATATGTCATTCCTCCTATCATTTATATGTACTCTCGAAGTCTTTCTTGCACTTACTTTTGTGGCTGATTTTCCGCCAGTC